>CEUL01054189.1_pt1 | contig 52802 bp, 52 predicted proteins | sample 427021 | NCBI WGS metagenome assembly CEUL01 (sample SAMEA2622800, study PRJEB7988) | marine metagenome | isolation source: saline water (ENVO:00002010), including | reverse complement strand
CATGAAATATGAGTATAATCAACCCCTATTTTCTCGGCCGAACGAAGCCTGTTCCCCAGTAATGGGATGTGGGGCGAGGGGTGAATCCATCTTAGGGGTGGGGGTAGCAACGTTTGAAATGCCTTGGATAAACACGTTAGGAACTACGGGCCAGGATAAGTGGTTTGTTGCATCTATTCTGACAGATCTGCGGTACTGAAGAAATCCCAGAGGAATCTCCTAAAAACAATCAAAAAGAAGCATGGGACTGCCCAGATTTGAACTGGGGACCTCCACCATGTCAAGGTGACGTCATAACCAGACTAGACCACAGTCCCGTGTAGTTTTCTGGAACCCCTGAAGGCAATTCAAAGTTTCGAATAGGAAAAGGGGGCTCCGTTAAGTTTAATACTATGTACAAAATAGTTCATTAAAGGACATATAAAGTCATTGAGGATATAAAATGCAAGAGTATATTGAACGTGTGACAGAGGGAACCGATCTGACGCAACAAGAATCGAGGAATGCAGCTAAAATACTATTTGAAAATGCTACAGATGCACAGATAGGAGCTTTGTTGACAGCTTTGCGATCGAAAGGAGAGACAGAAGGTGAAATTGCAGGGTTTGCCGAAGGTATGCGGGATGTGGCACGTAGGATTCATCCAAAAAGAGACCCACTGGTCGATACATGCGGAACTGGAGGAGATGGGAAAAATACAATTAACGTGTCGACAGCGAGTGCAATTGTTGCGAGTGGGGCAGGAGTTGCTATAGCCAAACACGGAAACTATTCTGTTTCATCTTCATCGGGTAGTGCAGATGTGTTATCTGCATTGGGAGTAAGAGTTAATGCAGAACCAGAATTGGTTGAAACGTCTATAGAAAAACACGGGATCGGGTTCATGTTGGCCCCAGTATTCCACCCTGCGATGAAAGCGGTCATAGGACCTAGGAAGGAGTTGGGAATGCGCACTATTTTTAACATACTTGGGCCTTTAACAAACCCAGCAGGGGCTAGTGCACAAACAATTGGGGTATATTCTGAAGAATTGGTCCCCCTAGTTTCTAGGGCTCTGAAAAAAATGAATGTTAAAAATGCAATGGTAGTACATGGATCGGGATTGGATGAAATAACGATTCACGATTCGACCTATGTTTCAGAAATAGAAAATGGAAAAATCAAAGAATATACCATAACCCCAGAAGAATTTGGGATAGATAGGAGTTCATTAAAAGAGATAAAGGGCGGGAGTCCCGAGAGAAATGCGAGCGACATACTTGAGATAATTGATGGAAAATTAACAGGAGCAAAGCTTGACATAATCTTATTAAATTCAGCTGCTGCAATTTATGTTTCGGGGATTGCAGATTCGGTGTTGGATGGAATTGAATGTGCTCAAAAATCAATTGCGGATGGATCTGCAAAAAATAAGCTCTCCGCATTAAAAAAATCCAGAGATCGATGATGACAAAAACTAAAATTTGCGGAATTACGAATGAGGACGATTTGGTTGCTTCGATAGAATGTGGAGCCAATTATGTTGGATTTATTGTGGATATTTCTGTAGAATCACATAGGAAAATATCTCCGAAATTTGCGAATGAATTAGTTTCAAAGGTACCATCGGGTGTGACTACGACTATGGTTACTATTTTAGAAGATGTAGATAGGACACTTGATTTTTTTGAACAAGTTGGTGCAGATGCATTGCAGATACATGGTGATCTTACACTCGATGTAATTCAAAAAGTTTCAGATTCAATTGATGGAAAATTAATTGTTTCAGTGGATCCGAATGCCACAATTTCTAATCAACTTGAGGGTATTTCGAATGCTGCGCTTTGCGATTCTCAGAGAGAAAAGGGTGCAGGAGGAACCGGGAAGGTAACTGACTGGGAATCGGTTAGAAAATTTAGAGAGAAAACTAAACTTCCAGTTATACTTGCAGGGGGTTTAACACCTCAAAATGTATCTCATGCCATCAGTTTGGTAAAACCATTTGCAGTGGATGTGGCAAGTGGGGTTGAGGGCCCAAATGGATTAAAAGACCATAGTGCAATTCGTGAATTTATAACCAATGTTCATAAAGCAGAAGGGGGAAAATGATGAGTTCATTTGGAGTATCGTTTCAAGAATTTGAAGAGTTAGTTGAAAATCGTCCTTGTATTGCATATGCTTCTGCAGAGATCGTCATAAGTGCGACACCCTTGGCAGCATATTCTACGATGATTGAGGAAGGTGGACAAGATTACTCCTTTTTACTAGAGAGTGGAGAAAAAGGTGCCCACAGTGCCTCGGTCCAAAATGAAAAATCAATTTCGGTAAAGGGACATGCACAATATTCATTTATAGGATATGACCCAGATGCAGTGATTACAGTGGGGTCAGAGGAGTCAGAAATTCTTGTTTTGAAAGAGTCTACAATGGCAGATCAAATAGTAAAGGGCAAAGGGGACATATTAGATATATTGCAAGGGGCCATTCCAAAATACCCCTTATATGGATTTCCCGATACAGATAGACAGCAGCTGTTAGGAGGGTTGATTGGGTTTTTATCATATGATTCTGTGTACAACCTATGGCTCGAAAAGGTGGGAATACAGCATAGTGAAACAGATATCCCCGATGCACAATTTGTTGTGAATACAAAAACAATTATTTTTGATCATAATAGCGACAAAACGTTCGTTGCATTTACACCTTTAATAACTGAAGAAACCGACTTAAAAATCCTATATGATTCATTGTGTCAAGAGGCGGGCGAGATAGAAAAGAAACTGAGGGATGCAGAAGAACCAAGAATGGGAAAAGTCACAATTTATGAAGAAAGGATAGGCAGTAGAAAGGAATATGAATCCTCAGTGGAACGGGTAATCGAATATGTGTTAAGCGGGGACATATACCAAGGAGTGTTATCTAGGAAGAGAGAGATACAGTGTAAAGTAGACCCCGTGGAACTTTATGCATCGCTAAAAAATGTGAATCCATCTCCGTATATGTATCTTCTAAAATTTGGTAATTTTGCCATAGTAGGGGCTAGTCCAGAAACCCTAATTTCGATTAGAGATAGGCGTGTGATTTCAAATCCTATTGCAGGTACTTGTGCAAGGGGAAAAAATCTAAATGAGGATCTATTATTTTCTCAAAAAATGTTGTCAGACAAAAAGGAGTTGTCAGAACATACTATGCTTGTGGATTTGGCTCGGAATGATGTAAGAAGAGTTTGTTTGCCCGGCACGGTCGAAGTTGAGGAATTCATGAATGTGTTAAAATATAGTCATGTTCAGCATATAGAAAGCACAGTCACGGGAGAACTGGATCTGGAATATACTTCATTTGATGCTACGCGTGCTACATTCCCTGCAGGGACGTTGTCTGGCGCCCCTAAAATAAGGGCAATGGAGATTATACATGAACTAGAATCCACACCAAGGGGTGTGTATGGAGGAGGTGTTGGGTACTATTCATGGGATGGTGATGCAGATTTTGCCATTGTAATTCGAACTGCAACTATTGAATTGGGGGAAGTGGATACAATAACCATACAGGCAGGGGCAGGAATTGTAGCAGACTCTATTCCAGAAAAGGAATATGAAGAAACGGAGAAAAAAATGCATGCAGTTCTAGAATCGGTGTATCGGCTAGTGGAGGAGGATCAAGAAGAATAATGACGAAAACACTTTTCATTGATAATTTTGATTCGTTTACATATAATCTTGTAGATTACGTAAGTGCTCATTCAAAAACTGAAGTACTGCTCAACACTGCTTCAGTGGAAGAGATATATGAAATGGAACCGGATGCGATAGTGATTAGTCCAGGACCAGGGCACCCAAAAAATCCAAGAGATGTGGGAGTAACTTTGGAGGTACTGAAAAGGGTAAGCCCCACGATTCCAACATTCGGTGTTTGTCTAGGGCTGGAAGCTGCAGTTTATGCGTACGGTGGTAAAATTGGCCGGGCCCCATCTCCCATTCATGGGCAATCTTCGCAAATAAGCCACGATGGAGAAGGTGTTTTTGAAGGTATAGATCAAAATTTTGAAGGTGCACGTTATCATTCTTTGGTTGCCACAGAAGTTCCAAAATGCTTCAAAGTTACTGCGACCACAATGCAAGGGGAATCTGAAATTGTGATGGGAATTAGGCATGTTGACTTCCCGATAGAATGTGTGCAATTCCATCCAGAGAGCATACTCACAAAAGTGGGTAAGAAAATAATATTAAATTTCACCTCGAAGATTGTCTGACAAAAGTAAAATTAAAGGTGCACTTCTACTGGAAAAACGAATTGATTGGCTTAGGTAGGAATTATAAATTATTACTTTCACCATGCTCACAAGAGACTTATATTGCCAGAGTTACCTAAACTAAAACCTCTAATAAGTTGATCGAGGTAACACGGTTCGCCGTGCAGAATAACTTATAGCGCTGCTAGCGCTGCATGTGGAGGAATTATGAAAAAAACAGACTCAATGATTAAATTAAATGGCAGGGGTGGAATGGGAAATGAGTGAAACAAGGACTCGGACGGATAAAGATGCAATTGTACTTCCAGTGAAGCGTACCGATGGGGCGACTTTGGAAGAGCGCCTTACAAAGAATGCATATCAGAACATCCTCCCCGCGAGGTACCTGAGAAAGGATGCAAAAGGTGAGATCGTAGAACCTCCTGAGAAACTATTCAGGCGGATTGCAAACAACATCGCCCTGGCGGAAGCAGTGTATGAGGCAGATAGACAAAATGTGAAAATAACAGTTACCCCAGATCAGATTAAGCCCGATCATCCACGGAGGGAAAAATTAATTAAAGAAGTATTTGGAGAGGGGTCCACTGACAACGGTGAGATCATAGTTGCAGATAACATGAGCACGGAATTGACGGATCGGAATGTGAGTAAATTCAGTTATGAAACAATTATACCATTGCTTCCAGAGGATGTTCGGAAACATGTAGAATCTATTGCAGATCAATTTTGTGAATTCATGGAAGATTTATCATTCATACCAAATTCTCCGACTATAATGAATGCAGGGGATGAACTCCAACAACTTTCGGCTTGTTTTGTTGATTCCCCGAAAGATGACATAGTGGATATTCATCACACAGCATTGGAAGCAGCCCAGGTTTTCCAGTCAGGGGGAGGGATGGGTTATGCGTTTTGGCGGATACGACCATATGGAGATACAGTGGGGTCCACAGGCGGAATTGCTTCAGGTCCAATAACATTTATGGAAACTTTCGATCAGATGTGTGAGACAATCGCACAGGGTGGGTCAAGAAGGGGTGCTCAAATGGCAATTATGCGCATTTCCCACCCGGACGTGATTGAATTTATTCATGCTAAAAATAAAGATGTTTCACTCGCACATTCTCTCAAATTGAACGATCCGGACGACTATACATACACGACATTTAACGAGGCACTAGCAGAAGCTAGGACTCTTCTTGATGAAGAAGGACGAGTTCCCAAGCATCTTAGGAATGCAGTGGAAGGTCACTTATCTAATTTTAATGTTTCCGTTGGTGTGACTGATGAGTTCATGAAAGCATTGGAAGAAAACAGAGAATATACTTTGTTAAATCCACGAACGGGAGATCCCCACATTGCTACAAAATACACTTTAGAAATGTATGACAGATATGATTTGGGAGACTATGTGGAAGTTGGAAAACCGCTGTCAATCCCTGCATCGATTTTATGGGAACGCATCGTAGATGGTGCATGGGAAAATGGTGAACCAGGAATAATATATCTTGACCGCGTGAACCAAGATCACTCGTTCCCCGTTGAATCGACTCCAACCGGAGATTCTTCTCCTTATGAGATTTTAGCAACAAATCCTTGTGGAGAGCAGCCGTTAATGGAATATGAAGCGTGCAATCTAGGCCATATCAATCTTTCTACACTTGCATCTTTGGATGCCCCTGATTGGAGGACGTGGTCGAATCAAAAAGGAAGATCAGATAGAGAACTCGGGGAGTTGATGTCGGATTTCATCCACGTGGCGATGGACATTGAAGAATTCGATAGGCGGATTGAATTGGGCACTCGTTTTCTTGAAAACGTATGTACTATGTCAGATTTCCCAGTAGAACGGATCGAAGAGACAGTTTACAACAATAGAAAGATAGGGTTGGGCATAATGGGTTTGGCTCAACTATATGTTCAGCTTGGTTTGAAATATGGATCACCTGAAGGAAATGAACTAGCTAGGCAAGTGATGATTTACATCAATCATGCGTCTAAATGGACTTCTCATGAATTGGCAGAGATAAGAGGTTCGTTTGAAAATTGGCCAGATTCTAAGTACGCAGACCCTGTGAAATATGCAGAATGGTTTACAAAGGAAACGGGATTGAACCCCGAAGAGTGGAAAGGAGGATTCCCAATACGGAATCATAATACCACCACAATAGCACCTACTGGAACGACGAGTATGATTGCAAACACCACAGGAGGGTGTGAACCAATATACAGTGTGGCATATTATAAAAATGTGTCAGACGATGTTCAAGGGGATGAGATGTTAGTTGAGTTTGATGATTATTTTTTAAGAACAATAGAAGCTAATGGGATTGATGTGGATGTGGTGAAAGAGGAGGCACTATCCCAGATGCAAAATAATGAATTCAAAGGAATTGGTGGATTGACAACGGTCCCAGATGCAATTGGAGAATTGTTTGTAGTATCTTCTGAAGTTTCAGCCATAGAACATGCAAGCGTCCAATGTGCATGTCAAGAAGGTGTGGACTCGGCTATTTCTAAAACTTGCAATTTTCCAAATGACGCAACGGCAGAAGAGATGGATGAAGTGTATCGCTATATTTACCGAAATGGGGGGAAGGGTGTAACAGTATACAGGGATGGGTCTAGAACTAAACAAGTTCTCACAACTCGCGCGCAAAATGCGGAATTTATAGAATCGGGAGAAGGTGGATCTGCAGATCATCTGTTAGAGTATATCAATACTCACTTTGACAGTTTGTCAGAATTTTTGAATCATGAAACGATTCGTGCTAAAATTACAGAGGAATGGAAACACCATGGAGAAGATCTCAGTATATGGGATGTTCCAGCACTTGCTTATGGCAAATCTCGAAAAAGACCACGCCCAGGTGTCCTGTATGGACTTACACAAAGGATAGACACCGGGTATGGAAAATTATATGTAAATATAAATGAGGATGAACAAGGGCGACCATTTGAATTGTTTGCAAATATCGGAAATTCGGGAGGATTTACGGCTAGTTTTACAGAAGCGTTGGCAAAGATAGTTTCTACTGCATTGAGATCCGGGGTTGATCCCCGAGAAATTGCAGGTGAGTTGAAAGGGATCCGATCACCTAAAATTGCGTGGGATCGAGGAGGTCAAATACAATCGATACCGGATGCGATAGGCACCGCTATGAAACGATACTTAGATGGTGAAATTCACAAAGAGTATCCTCAACAAAAGAACTTATCTGAAATTAGCAAGGGGGAAGCTAATCAAGAAGCTGTGAAGAAAGTTGCACCATTGGTAGTGGATGTAACTCAATCGTTAATCGATGCAGGAGAAAGTCCAGAATGCCCTTCGTGTGGATCTTTGACATTGAATTTCTCAGAGGGTTGCAAGACGTGTGAATCGTGCGGATGGTCTGAGTGTTAGGATCTGGATGCCACAAGAGAAAATAGGAAAGGGAATGGAAGACTTAGAGAAATTCGCAGAACTAATGCAACGTGGAGCGCGGGTGGGAATTACGTTGTCCATTTTATATACATTAGTTCGGGCAATAACTGAACAGGGGATTGATTGGTTAGTTGCAGATATCGTGGTGGTGTTTGCATTCTCACTGATCTGTCTCATGATGTTTTTAGGGGCATGTTCGGGTCATGCGCTGGATATGTTTGAAAATCCACCACAAACAACTAAGCAGATGTTAAAATCACTGGACATACCTCCAAAAAGTAGTAAAGGGTGGTGGTTTTTGATAGGTGCAGTTGTGACCATTGTGATGGTGACTGTGGTAGCTCTGTACTTCCTTGACAGATATTACTGGATGGGTTATCAATGGCAGATAGCACCATTGGCAGGTTTTGCGGTCGTAGTACTAGAGATGATACTCATAGCCACTGGAGGCAGTAATGCGGAATTTGTACTAAAAACTATCCGTGCATCAGGGGCAGTTGGCAGAGGTAATAGACACAGGTAGAAAGAAGTTTAGAGAAAAAATAGGTACAATAACTTTTTAGTAAACAAAGGGATTAGCTGGTGGTATGCATGGATCGAAACTATTAGTTTCAGTATTAGAGGACACCGGTGTAGATTGTGCATTTGGATTGGCAGGATCTACCAATCTAGGTATTCTCGATGAGATCGCAAAGAGCAAGATTAAATTTTACACTACTCGGCATGAACAGGTCGCCACAGGAATGGCAACCGGGTATGCGCTTGCTACAAGGAAACCAACTGCTGCAGTGGTACATGTAGGCCCAGGGGCTGCTAACATGATTTTGGGGATAGCCTCAGCATATAGAGAGAATGTCCCAGTGGTTGCTATAACGGGTAACGAACCTAGCTATAACCTTGGAAGAAATGTAAAGCACGAATGGGATGTACTCCAAGTTTTTGAACGTATTACTAAATACAACGTCCGGATGGGAAGGGAAAATACACATGACCAGATTCGAGACGCAGTAACACAATCGGTAACGGGAATCCCCGGACCAGTGCACATAGATGTACCTCATAATTTGGAAAATGAAACATTTCCAGATCTTGATGAAAACTTGAGGAAAAAAACGAGATCGCATGAATATATAGCATCGATGAATAGGTGCCGTCCAAGTCCGGAAAAATTGGATCAGGTTATTGAGCTGCTTTCCAAATCAAAACGTCCTTTAATAATTGCAGGTAGTGAAACCAGGTGGTTTGATTCTTCTAATGAATTAAAAATGCTTGCAGAGAAAATGCAAATCCCAGTTGCAAATACACACAATGCACGAGGGGCACTATCAGAAGAGCATCCATTATCAATTGGTCTAGTTGGTTGGATCGGGCTTAAACCAACAAATGGCTACCTTGAAAATTCGGATCTCATTATAGCGATAGGTGCCAGTTTATCAGACTATACTACTTCAGATTGGAAGAGGATTAATCCGGATGCATCTATCGTACACATTACTATGCGGCCGAGAGAACTAAATCGGCAATATGTGGCCGATGTCAACGTGATGGCAGATTCTACATCCGCAATAGTAGATTTAAATGGCAAACTTTCAATAAGTAAGAAAGATATTTCATTTAAAAATATTTCTTCAGTGGCAAGGAAGGAATATCAAGATGCACGAGAATCTATTTTTAATGTTAAAGAGACCCGTGGCGAGAATGGTGTTGATCCGGCACCGATACTCCACTTGCTAGATGGTTTTGCAGGAGATTATTCATTTGTGACAGGAGGAGGAATACATGCTAAATTTGCGCGGCATTTGCCAGTGACTAGCATCAATGGGCATTTTGGAACTCTTAATTTTTCGGGCATGAGTCAAGGTTTGCCGCTGGCTATGGGGGCTCAAATAGCCCTTGATGAGCAAGTATTCGTGTTTGAAGGAGATGGGGGATTCGCGATGGTTATGCAAGATCTAGAAACTGCAGTTAGAGAATCAATACCCGTGAAAATAATAATTTTCAATAATGATGCATATATGTCCCAAACCGTGAGGCAGCATCGGGCGTATGAGGGCAGAACTACAGGTTCTGTGTTCAAAAATCCAGACTTTGCAGCTTTTGCGAGAGATCTAGGTATGTTTGGGGAGTCAATTGAAGACAGTTCTCAGATTAAAGACACGATTGAGCGTTTTGTGGAGGTAAAGGGACCTGCACTAATTGATGCCCATGTTGATCCCTGGATTGGAACTGAGTTTCTTAATGCAGAATTAAATAAATAAAATATATAGTGGATTGGTATCGGTATGATAATAATCATTGGAAAGCTAAATAGAAGTACATAATGCAGCCATTCAGACTATTTCTTCCAGAATCTTTTGAAGAAGCAATTCAATTAATGAAAGAACATGGTGCAAAACCGATATCGGGGGGTACTGCAGTTACAACTTTAATTAAAGAAAAGATATTCCAACCAACGACGATGGTGAATCTTAGAAAATTGGAGAAGGATCACGCCTATATTATAGAGGAAAATGGACAAATTAAAATTGGTGCGTTGACCACATTGCGGGATATAGAAACAAGTGAAATTGTGAAAAGAAATCATCCTGTTGTTTCAAATTGTCTTTCAAAAATTGCGAGTATTAGGATCAGAAATGTTGCCACAATAGGTGGAAATTTGGCCCATGCAGATCCGGATCTGGATCTCCCCCCAGTTTTAGCAGGATTAGATGCCCACATAGACATAATAGGAGAAGATGGAGAACGTTCCATGGACATCAAAGAGTTCATACAAGGGTATTATGAAACCGATTTAAAAGAAGGAGAATTAATAAAATCGATTAAAATACCGATCATGCCAGATAGAAAGGGAATTTATTTGAAACACCGTGCGTTGTCAGAGGCAGATTGGCCGTGTGTAGGCGTCGCTGCGTTTGTTGATGAAGCCCCGGGTTCAGTTCCCGTGGTATTCATAAATTCGGTTGCAGACACACCCATAATGAAAGTTGAAGGGATACAAGAAATATTCTCAGAGGGAATAACTACAGAGGCGATCGACAAAGTAGGAGAACTTGCGGCAGACCAATGTGAACCAATAGGAGATGCGCGAGGATCGGTGTGGTATAAGAGGAAAATGGCAGGGGAATTTACGATACGTGCCCTGAGAGAAATTACCGGAGTTGGGGAGTCACTAATATAACTGGATAAGAATCAATGTCAACGCAAATACCCATAATAGAACAGGATGGAAAGGCCAAGAAAACAGGAACCATAGGAAAGCATGTACTTCGGTTAGATGGTGAGAGCAAAGTCACAGGATCCGTGGCATATACAGATGACCTCCCTTTTGAAGGATATTATGCAGAAGTCGTCAGGAGCAATATTGCCCATGGAGAAATAATTTCTATCTCTACAGAAGCTGCAGAAGCCATACCAGGAGTCGTTGCAGTTGTTACAGGGAATGATCTTGAAAATGCAGATTGGATCTCTCCTTATGTGGGGCCGGCATTTAGAGACCAGCCTGTTTTGGCTATTGGAAAGGTCCGGTACGTGGGAGAACCAGTTGCGGCAGTTATTGCAGAACGTCCAGACATAGCATCGTTGGCAGCTACCGAAGTGGTTGTAGAATGTGATAAGCTGAGAAGTGTAACTGACGTGAATAAAGCTAGAAAGAAAACCGCTCCATTGTTGCATGAGAGTGGCGAATCTGCTGCGGTTTTTGAAGATCTATCTACAGTTCATCGTAGTGAAGAGCCCAATGTTGCATACACTTATGAACTAGATGTGGGAGACGTAGAGAAAGGATTTGAAGAAGCCGACATAGTCCTTGAAGGAAAATATGCCACACCAATGGTTCAGCACACACATCTTGAACCGTTTGTGACAATTGCTAGTTATAATGCATCAGATAATTCTTTTAAGATAATAACAGGAAATCAAACCCCGCATTTTGTCCGTAGAGAAGTTGCCCGCATATTTGACATCCCTTCTTCAAAAGTCGAAGTTGAAGTTCCACAGATGGGGGGTGCATTTGGTTCGAGGACATATGTCAGAATAGAACCATTGGCTGCGGCATTATCTAGATCGGTAGAAGCACCAGTAAAACTCCGTCAAACATCTAGTGAATCATTCGATACTTCGGTCAGAGATGGGACCCAAACAAGAGTTAAGACGGGGGTGACGGTTGATGGAAATATTGTAGCTCAAGAAGTGGAGGTCATATGGGATAGCGGGGCATATGCCGATATCAGTCCCAGAAAAGTGAAGAAGGCAGGGTATACCGCCCCAGGGGCATACGATATTCCCAATGTCAAAGTCATATCAAAATCGACGTATACCAATAAACCACCTGGTGTGGCATATAGAGGATTTGGAGTGGCGCAGACCGCCTGGGCTGTGGAATCACATTTCGACGATGTTGCAAAGGAGATGGGAATGGATCCAGTAGAATTAAGAATCAAAAATATCACCCAAGATGGGGGAACATATAATGGCGTTCCCATAGAACCTCATGGTGCCCCCCAATGTCTCCAAGCCGTAATTGATGAAGTGGACTGGTTCGGAAAGGACTTGGAACAAGAAGAATCAAGGGGGAACCATATTAAGAAAGGAAGAGGGGTTGCAGTTACTTTGAAGGCCACAATAACGCCTTCGACGTCGGAAGCCATCTTGCTATTAGATTGTGATGGTAGTGTAAATGTGATTACAGGGGGAACAGAAGTTGGCCAAGGTATAATTACAACTTTGGCCCAGATAACTGCAGATGGGTTGGGAATAGGAGTAGAATATGTTAATGTGAATACACCAAATACCAACAGCGCCCCATTCAATACCTCTACAACAAGTAGCAGATCTACATTCCACTTGGGAAATGCCATATTGAGGGCGGTTGATGAATTAAAAGATCAATTAATTGACATAGTGGTGCAAAAACAAGGTGTAGAAAGAAAAGAGGTGATAGTTGAAGGGGGCCTAGTTAAGAGTCCTTCAGGAGAAGAATCGATAGGGGCAGTAGTTTCCTCTTATTTCGTGGGAGGAGGGGGAACGCTCATAGGGAAAGGGTATTTCTCTACTGAAGCGAGTAGTGGTGACCGATATGCATCTGCATTTTGGATGACAGGGGCCACATATGCAGAAGTATCAGTAGATACAAGAACGGGAAAATATACAATCGATAAATGGGTTAATTCGGCGGACTGTGGCAAGGCAATAGACCCTATTAGATGTGAAGGTCAAATTTTAGGGGCTGCAGTTCAAGCGTTGGGTCACACGATGAGTGAAGAGATGGTATTTGAATCGGGACAACAAGTAAATAAGTCACTATTGGACTACAAAGTTCCTGCAATCGGAGATGTGCCCAAAGAATCAAAGATAATTGTAGTAGAGTCAGGAGATCCAAATGGGCCCCATGGTGCAAAAGGGGTGGGAGAATCAAATACAGTTACAGTACCTCCTGCAATAGGAAATGCGATTAAAGATGCTTGTGGTGCTAGAGTTACTGAACTACCGATAACTCCGGGGAAAGTTTTGAAGGCAATAGAGGAGGTATCAGAATGAATAACTACACACAGGCTACACGTCACGAGATAGAATTCAGACTCAATGGGGAAGAATATGCGATTGAAATTCCGGCCAATCTAACTTTGGTAGAACTATTACGTCAAGAATTGCACCTTACAGGTACAACAGAAGGTTGTGGGGTGGGAGTTTGTGGTTGTTGTACGGTACTGGTAAATAATAAAGTCGTTGCCTCTTGTTTGGAATTGGCCGTCAACATAGATAGAACGGAAGTATTGACCATAGAAGGATTGGCAGACACATACCAGAATAGTGAATTCCATCCACTTCAAGATTCTTTCAGAGAATATGAGGGATTCCAATGTGGTTACTGCACTCCTGGAATGTTGATAGCTTCAAAGGCGTTACTTGATCAAAATCCAGATCCATCTGATGATGATATAAGGGAATTTCTTTCTGAAAATATATGCAGATGTACAGGATATGATAGCATCATCATGGCGGTTAAAAGTGCTTCCAAAGAGATGAACGCATAGGATTATTGAAAATATTAAAGAATGTGTTCGTAGACAACGACCTCTTCATTCTCAAAAACAAGTTTTAAATAAGGATCGTCGAAAGTAGATACCTGATAAAGACTTCGCTCATTTTTCCCCACATAAACATATTTGACATCGTAAAGGAGTAACAATTCTTTTCTAAGTTCAGAAGACCCCGTGTATATTTGGTTTACATGAGTGACTCTCTGTAAGTACGGTTCTTCTCCGCGATAGCCTACCTCATGGGACCATCCTGCGACCGTGGGGATTCCTGTGAAACTAGAGGGCGCATTAACCCACCGATAGGGAAGAGTTGTTTCAACAGAATTGCACCAGCACCCAGGTGCCGTGACTATAGTTGGTGACCCTGGTTGGTCTCCTATAAATGTAATTGCAGCCCATTCATGAGGGTGATTTATAGTAGCGTCTAGAGTGGCATCGAGGGTGAACTTAGGTTCGTTAGAGAAATGTTCCCCTATAGAAAATCCAGCATAGAATGTGGTGGAAATGATGAGTAGGGATAAAAATAGAGTTGTGAGTAGCTTATAACTTTTTTTCGAAGGGGATCTACTTTTTAAAAATTGATCACTGAATAAACGTGTGAGTGCTATTGATGCCCCAATGGAGAAGAATATCCAAACTTGCATGTAGATTTTAAATACAGTGTTCATTCGCCCAGGTCCAGCTTGTTCTTGGATAAATAGAAATTCAGTTAGAAGAATGAGTACTGCGCCAGCAAGAAATAAAACCAATTCAAATCCAACTTTTGAGGAGAAATGCTCTAGTAGCAGCCAGGAAACTATGCATAAGGGGAGAAGTATTGCTACAGCGGGAGCGCCAAACAAAAGTCCTGCGAAAAATAATAGTGCGCATAGTAAAAGTATCCTACTGTGACTATGGGATAGTTCAGTGGATAGTATAGAATACATATAGATTGAAAATATAAGTATGAAAAATAAATACACAAGAAGAAATTCGATGAGTCCACTTCGAGGGGGGAAAAATGCAATCGTGCGTAAAGATGCCGATTGAATGAAAAATGGGATGACTGTTAAAGACCCTAATAAAATTACGAAAATGGATAGGAATAGGGAAGTGATAATACGAAAAATTTCACGTCTGAAACTCTCCAAATTGATTTTTGAATTCAGAGAAGGGGAAATTATAGAAAGTGGGTCTGTTGGGGAAAATACCAATGTCAAAAATAAAAGTCCAAAAACAGTAGGATAGCTCCATGTGTTAACTACAGCTAAAAGTCCAGATAGAAGAGGGAGTATAATCAAAATTAATAATCTTCGTTCTCTGACTGAATTTGCAGGTGATAGATAATATGCAAACATGGTAAATAAAATGAGAATCATAAAAGGAGTGCTCATCATGTGTGCATGGAGATCCCCATTTAGCCATGCAAAAAATGGAAATTCATTGATAGTTCCCCGAATGACTCTGCTAGAAGTCCAATAGAAAAAAGAATCGGGATGTAGCAAATACAAAGGTTTTAAATCGGTGGTGTTTCCAACAAAACGCGCGATAGAGTTCGCTAGTCCGAGGGGGAGGACCCAAAGAAAAATAGAAAATGCAACTACAAAATTAGAAGATATTCCAACTATGATTGCCCCAAGAGACCCTGCAAATCTATGAGAATGGCCATAAAAGGTAGAAAGGGACCCAGAGAGGCCATAAGCACCCGAAACGAGAGCGCCGAAGAAACTAGCCAAAGCTAAATTGTATGCGAATTTTGCAGAGATTCCAGATAGCATAGAAAGTATCGCCGAAATTAAATGGCCGCCATAGTAATATCGGACTGTCTCTCCCGCGAACCAGAGATCTTCGGGTGGCAAAACGGAAGAGCGTAGGATGGACTGTAGAAGTCCAAAGTCTAGAAATTTTTCACCCCCAATGGGGTATATAGAGGGATCTGCCGATCGTATAGCAACGATTAACATAAATGCCATTGTGAAAACGGCGAAGGATTCTGAAAATCTTTTGAGGGGTAGCTCAGGTCTTTTTACGAAAAGAACACCCATAGAGAGGAGGACGAGGGTGGCCAATCCTAGTAATACTGTGGAAAGACTAAATGAAAAGTGACCCAGCCAATAAATAGAAAAAAAGAGCGCTGTCAAGCTAAAAGTGAGCGCAGCTGACGCCCCTTTATCTGACAATCTCCAAAAAAGGGAAGATGTTATTGGTAAACCTATAAGTGACAGTATAAGTAATAAAATCCACCAGGTGAAAATTAGAGTAAACTCCATTAGGGAGAAAGAACATCCAAAAGTACTAATTATTTTCGTATTCTAATACTGGGAGTAATGAAAAATTCTATTGGGGTGGTCATTCCAGCTTACAATCCAAATTTAAAGACGCTAGAGGGATATGTAAGAGATTTAGACGAAGTACTTTGTCCAGATGTAATTCTAATAGAAATAGACGATCCGAGTGAGCTTGTGTTAAGTCAAATGGGAGGAATATCTGCAAGATTCGAAGTATCCGATAGAAAGGAGGGAAAGGGGGCGGCCATAACACGTGGTTTTAACAAATTAAAATCGGATGTTCTGGTCTTTGTTGATGCAGATGGAAGTATTTCCGCAAAATCTGTTAAGAAGGTTTGTGATTCGATTATAAAATTGAATGTGGACTTGGCAGTTGGGTCGCGTAGACATCCAGATTCGAATATAAAATTTCACCAGGGCAATATCCGGAAATTACTAGGAGATGGATTTTCAGTTCTATCACGTGTTTTGTTGGAAGTGAAACTGCATGATTACCAATGTGGTGTAAAGGCAATAGATAGAAAGGTATGGGAAGAAGTGCAAAGAGACATAGAAAGAAAGGGGTTCTCGTGGGATATTGAACTAATTTCAATTGTGTCGATGCGAGGATATAAGATTGAAGAAATACCCATAGAATGGGATGATCAGCCTGGATCAACTGTGAAAATAATCCCAACAGTGTTAGAGTTATTTAATGCGTTGTTTACAGTTCGTAGAAAAATTAAAAAGTTGAGAGAGGCGGAGTGATGATAAGAGGGATGAAAGAAGAAATGGTTAGAATTTTTAGAATAGGGAATCTAAAATATTTGTTCTCCATTACCAAATTCTCGAAATTCACAGTGGTGGGAATTGTGGGAGCGGTGATAGACAATATAACATTGAGTTTGTTAGTTATTTCGATGGGAGTTCCATTGGTCCCTTCCAAACTGGTAGGTGCAGAACTTGCAATTATATCTATGTTCTTATTAAACGAAAACTGGACGTTCTTAGAAGATGGATTAAATGGAAAATATCAGAGACTAATTCGATTTATAAAATCAAATATTGTTCGGTTTGTGGGTGTCATGGTAGCAACTGGCGTCATGGTTACCATTGTAGAGAGGATGGGAGCAGAACATGGATGGGTTGGACTCATTTCTGCAAATATAATAGGTATATTAGTAGGATTGGTTGTCAACTATACTCTTGAATCCCTCATTACATGGCAAGTTGGGATTAAAAGCAGTTAAGAAGAGGTTGCTTCACTGATGGATTGCCACACCTTCTCATCAGTTATTGGGAGGTCTATATGAGAAACTCCAAAAGATTCAAGTGCATCGGATACGGCGTTTGCTATTGACGCAGGAGATCCGATAGTGCCACTTTCTCCAGCTCCCTTTGTCCCAAGTAGATTACTAGGTGTGGGAGTGACAATATGATCTGTTTCGATGTCGGGTAGGTGCATTGCACGGGGCATTGCATAATCTTGCAAAGTCCCAGATACTAGATTGCCAGAGTTGTCGTAAACAGCTTGTTCAAATAAGGCTTGTCCAATTCCTTGGACAATTCCCCCAACAATTTGGCCCTCGACGATCATGGGGTTTAATATAGTTCCAACATCATCGACTCCAACATAGCGTTTTAATTTAACCTCTCCAGTCTCTACATCGACTTCAACGACGGCTATGTGGGTTCCGTAAGGCCATGCCTTTTTATTATTTTCATAAACCGTTGTTATTTCAAATCCACTTTCAACACCGTCGGGCAGATTGTTCCCATAGGCTGCTGCTGCAACTTCTGCGAAGGTTACGGAATCGTCTGGAGAGTCTGTTGCGTGGAACGTGCTGTTTTCAAATGATATATTAGAAGTAGTAGTATCCAAAATATGGGCTGCGATTTTTTCTCCTTTTTCCACTACTTGCTCAGTACATCGGAGAAGTGCACTACCAGCCATGGAACCAGTTCTACTGCCAAAGGATCCAGTTCCACTAGGTAATATTTCACTATCACCTGCAACGATCTCAATATCTTTGAATTGTACACCAGTTCCCTGAGAAATTAGTTGAGTGAAGGGGGTTTGGTGCCCTTGTCCGCAGTCGGCAGAACCAACGTATGCAGTTATTGCACCAGTGGGGTGTATTCTCAACTTTGCAGTTTCGGTTCCACCACCACTTCGTTCTATGAAAGAACAAAGTCCAATTCCAATATATCTCCCTTCGTTTCGGAGAGAAATTTGTTCTTTTCTCAACCCTTCGTAATCAATTGTTTTTAACGCTAGGTCAAGTGCTGCTTCATAATCACCACAATCATATTCCGCAATGATTGGTGTTTTATATGGAAATTCATCCTTTGGGACGAAATTTTTTCTGCGGATCTCAACAGGATCCATTCCTAGTTTCTTTGCGGCTAGATAGACAAGTCGTTCAACAACGAATGCCGCTTCTGGCCTCCCCGCTCCACGGTAAGCGTCCACAGGAGCAGAATTGGTGAATACACCAGTCATCCTAACAAATACTGCAGGGATTTTGTAGAGGCCAGAAAGGAGGACACCATATCCTCCTGTTTGTAATGGTGCTTTTGTAGAAACGTATGCCCCGATGTCAAGATAAGTGTGGGCTTCGAGGGCAGTGAACGTTCCGTCTTTATTAAATGCTATTTTTGCCTTGGTAGCATGGGATCTTCCTTGGGCATCGGTTATATGTGCCTCGGAACGGGTGTTTTGCCATTTGACAGGTAATCCTAGTTGGACGGAACACCATGCGCAAAGTAACTCCCCAGCATAGAATTTACTTTTAGATCCAAATCCGCCGCCAACGGCAGGTACTGTGACATGGACTTTGTGCAAAGGAATACCTAGCGACTTTGAGAAATAATTCCGATGTCCAAATGCGCCTTGGCTCGAAAGTTTAATGGATAGTTTTCCAGAAGATGGCGAATAGTCTGCAAGGGCTACGCGGGGTTCAATTGCATTTGGTATTAACCTGGGTAAAACTAGGTCTAATTCAACTACATGGTCGGAGTTGCTAAATGCGACCTCTACATCTTTTTTATTTCCATTTTCCCAATCGTAGGAAATGTTTCCAGGGGCCCCTTCATGTAATTGGGGTGCGTTGGTGTCGGTCGAAGCAGAAATTCCAGTAACTCCTTTTAAAGACTCATATTTTACGTCGATTAGATCGAGAGCGTCATATGCAGAATAACGATCAGTGGCTACTACGACGGCAATCCCTTCACCAGTATAACGAACGATGTCTTTCGCTAGCATTGGCCTGAATGGTTTGAACAGCTCAGTTCGAATAGAAACGGGAGAATCTGGCCCGGGGTTGAGAAGTCCAACAGGAGATAGAACCTCTCCGAGTACTCCTGAGGCTTCGACGTCTTGTGCTGTGTAAACGGCTACTACATCCTCATGCGCTTCTGCTAAACTAGTATCCACAGAGGAAATTTTGGCATAGGCATATTGACTCCGAAGAATAGCGGCGTAAAGCATACCTGGGGCTGAATAATCATCAGTATATTGGGCCTTTCCAGTTACGAGGCCCCCGTCTTCTCTACGGACGATTCTGTCACCTACATCGACCACGTCTGTTGGATTGGTTACTGTTTCTGCTGTGTGAGACATATGAGTACCTAGATGATAGGGGGAAGCTTAATATTTGCTTTACAGGATAAAATAGATGTAATGGATAAGTCAAAATTGATAAGTGCCTTCGGAGATATTAAAATTCGAGTGAAGGGATAGAGTATGGCCGATCCAAATAAAGAGTTAAAGGGGCATGCGTCTAGAGTTGTTGATATTTTATTTCAAGAGTATCCTGATGCCGAGATTTCGCTGAAATACTCAGACGAGTTTGAATTGCTAGTTGCAGTTATTCTTTCGGCTCAATGTACGGATGAGAGGGTCAACAAGGTTACTGAAGTGCTTTTTAAAAAATATAGAACCATAGAAGATTATGCAAATAGTAGTGCCGAGGAATTTTCAAAAGATATAGCTTCAGTGACTTATTTCAATCAAAAGGCGAGGTGGATAGTAAACACTGCGATATGCATCATAGAAATGTATGATGGGGAGGTTCCAGGGACAATGGAAGAGCTTCTTGGATTGCCAGGAGTTGGTAGAAAGACAGCGAACGTTGTTTTGCAGCATGCGTATGGAGAAACAGAAGGAATAGTTGTAGACACGCACGTGATGCGGCTTTCTCGTCGGATGGGACTTGTGGGAAAAAGGAATCGCGACGCTATTGAGATAGAATTGATGAAAATAATTCCAAAAGAGAAATGGCGAAGATATACCCATCTAATGATTGCCCATGGCAGATCTATCTGTAAAGCTCGAAGTCCAAAATGTGATTTGTGTCCAATGGGAGAAATATGCCCATCTTCGTGGACATATTCAGAGATGGACCTAGCAAGTGGAAAATTATGGAAAAATGAGGGGAAGAATTAATCAGATAGGGTTACTTTCCAAGTGGTTGATCTTCCACGTCCCCACTTTTCAATTTGTACACCGTCTGTTTTGAGTGACAATCTAGCTAGTCTTGCCCCTACCTGTTTTGCAGATAGACCGAGGACGTCGGCGATGTATTTTGCCCGGAAGTATTCGGACCCCCGAGATACATGGTCGACTAGATATTCAAGCAATTGATCATCCTCATTTGCTATAGTAGACACAGTGAATAATATAATACAATCAAGTAAGTCCTTTCCTATTCGAAAATTTTGAATACTCACTCTATTGATACGTATTCTGAATTCTGATTTAGTGATAAATTTGTGGCAATTTCCACATTCCGCATTGCATAACCAGCGGAGCGTGTTAAACTATGGAGTACCTCTGTGAGAAGTAATAAATCAACATTGGTCATGGGAGATGCTTCGCTTATGAGAGATTCCCCTAACTGGTTGATTTCAGAGAAAAGGTCACGGCAAGTTACAGCAATTCCAAAATCGAAGGTTACGACGGATTGGACGGCATTATAGGTTAAATCATCTACTTTTTCTACGAGTTTTAATAGCGTTTTAGAAGTGCCAGTGTCGAGATCAATTGTGTGGGCATCAGATTCAAGAACCTTGTTAGCTATATCTTCGGAATCGTCTGCAGTCAATTCTAGGTTCTTTGCTATGGAGCGGTAACTAATCAAAGGGAAAACATCCTCAAATCCAACTGAATGTGCTACAACAGGGTTCTGATAAGAAATATAGATTAAACGCAAGAGTAAAAGGAAAATTTTGTTAGCTTGGTTTTCTCGATTGAGTGCGCGTTGTGCCATGTCTTTATTGCCAGTCATAAACGCGTTAATGGACTCATCTCTCATAGTTCTACCAGTAATTTCAAGTCGGGTTAGCAAATCATTTAGATTGAAATCGGTGGGGTCAATTGAGCAATTGATAACAATGGCATTTGGAGTTTCTTCTACGACCCCAAGCCCCATCAATTGAGTTTCGGCTTTATAGATGGCATTGATTATTTCAGAGTTAAGAGTGACAGCATTCTTGATGTAAATAACGCGCCTACCTAAAACATATTGTGCAATAATAGCACGTTCAATAGTAGAAGAGTTCATGTGTTCTACATGGATAGTTGCAGTGGGTTTTTGATAAGTTGCAGATGCAGGAGAGACTGCCATTACACCACTTTTTAGCTGTGTGAGAGATAGTTCATCCCCCTTTTTTACTTCGAATTCTCGAACCCAATCAGAGGGGAGAGTTATTGCCAATGTCGAAGGTCCAAGCCGTTGTACTTTCCGGGAATCGGTCATGAGACGATTAGGTTGAGAGATAATATAACCTTCCTGATACAATATAGACAATATTAATATGTAGGATTAAACGACTTCTATGAGTCGGGTTTCAAACCGCCCTATGTGAATTCTGTGCCATCCACGTATTTTAGAATCAATATCAGGGTCGCCAGTGTCTACTCGGAGTACATCAATCGCTTCTAGTTTTGCCCGGGATCCAACTATTTTGATAGTGCAACGTTCTAAAACAGAGGGTGATATTTGCCCATTTCCGCGTCCGAGGATGAATCCCTGACCCCCGATGGGAGATACTATAACAACATTAGTATCTGTTAAAGAAGAGAGGATGGCGGATTCGTTTGCGTCTTTTGTTATCACAGTTCCAGAAGGGTAGGGGGGAGAAGAAGAGGAAGTTGATTGATTTTGATTTTCGGGAGGGTAGGTCCTCCATATGTCTACTCCGAGTAGTGTCCCTTCGAATCCTATTTCTTTTTTTAGCTGATGAAGTGTCCCCCCAGGCCCTAGTATATATGTAACGTCGGTAGAAAGTTCAGACAACAATCCTTCTATCGCACCTTCTACAGTTCCGCCTAAGAGTTGCTTGGATGATTGCAGTTCTTCAGATAAGGGGACGGGGCGGATGGAGTGTATATGAGGGATAATTTCCCCTTGACGGTACGCATCTTCATCCAAATCCATTACCTCACGAAGTTCTGTTGTTGAATAAGAAGATATGATAGAACCAACGTCGTGTGGAGAATTGGCGAATACAGAGGAATAAACTTTAACACCGGAAGGGATTCCCAAGATAGGAATGGAAGATTGTAGTTCGTCCAAAGTATGGGATATATCGACAGCAGTTCCATCTCCCCCTGCAAATAAGATCAGATCAACCTTTTGGGATACGAATGAGTGGATTGAGTTTTGAGTGTCGATGGCGGATGTTTTTTTGTTTTGAGGATATCCAACAACGGTAGGACTGAACCCAGCTTTAAGCGCGATTTCTTCGCCCATGCTAGAGCCATAAACTAATAATTCGGAGATGTGGGTATGAGAAAGGGATAGTAAAGCTATCAACGCCCTATCGGGGGAACTGGGTTTTGCACCCATTTCAATTGCTTTTTGAACGACGTTATCGGTCCCTTTTAATCCTACTTTCCCCCCCATTCCAGCGATGGGGTTAATTAAAAATCCAATCCGCATATAGCACCATATCAGATACGAATAGAGAAAAATCTACTCAGAAAGGGGAATTTGATTTTTGAGCCACGATACGGCTTGTTCAACGTTGGTTGGGTCAGTTCCTTCTATTCTTATTTTTACCCCACCTTTTTGAGGATAACTGCCAATCGTAACATCAAAATTTGTTAATAAATAGTCAAAATGTTTGACCAATCTACTTTCTCCAGTCTGGGTAAATACAAAAACTCGTGTTTTGATAGGGCCACTAAAATTTGAAGATATTTGTTCGAACATGGCTTTCATTTCAGAAGGCACACCGGGGAGGATGTACAGGGGGACTTCATTTTGTGTAGTTACAATTGCACCAGGAGCAACTCCAACGGTATTTTTGATCATTAGCGATCCACGGGGTAACTCTGCAGTTCCAGGAGATAGCTTTCTATCTTTATATCTAGGATGTTTTTTGAGCCAACGTTTGGCTTCTTCATGAGGTTCTAGAGGTTGTCCTACAGCTTTTGAGACCCCTTCAAGAGTGATATCGTCGTGGGTTGGTCCCAAACCGCCTGTGATTATTATTGCCTCATATTTTGACTGGCATTCATGGATAGCTGAGACTATTTCTTCTATGATGTCAGGGATGACGAGAATTCTTCCGGTCGATGCACCACAACTGGTGAGTTGGGCACAGATCCAGGTTGCATTTGTATTCACCGTATCACCAGAAAGTAATTCATCTCCGATAGTGATAATGGCAATATTCATAGTGCTAGTTGGTCCTGATCGCCTAAATATGAGTGGGTTATTGTAGAGGGGGGTCTGTTTCGAATTTGTTTTTCCGTATACGTTTCATTTGTGACCAGAAGAATAAGGAGTACAAAAGTAGAGATGCTCCGCAAAAGAGCAATAATCCTGCCAATAATTGTGCGTCCCGGGCTAGATAATATTGAACGTAGATTGCCTCGCTAGAGGGATCATTCCAGTGCAAGTGTAGCTGATTTGAAGTAAATGTGGTAGTATAGTTAGAAGGACTAACTTTGCTAAGAAGCGGGATGCTAACATCAGAATCTTTGGGTAAAATCACAACGTAATTTCCAGAAGTAATTACAGGTGCTTGAAAGGATTTTCCAGATCTCAGGGAAGTGAATCCAAGTTTACCAGGGCTACTGGGCAGAATTATAGAAGTTGAAAATCGACTCTGCTCTATTGAAAGCTTATCTTCAAAAATTATAGTTCCGTTGGGGTGCCTAAATTGAACATTAGATAGATCAAGGGGCCTTTTTGTGTTGATTCGGTGGATGCGGTATAGATCTATTTTTGATTCATCTTCAATGGAGTACACAGCTTGGTATTGTTTTTTTTCTAGTTGAAAGAGAGCGCCTTCGTCGTGGCCCCAGAGTGATGTATAGGCAAGGGGATCTGGCGATGAAGGTTCAGATTCCATTATAGAAATTGTTTGGCATCCAGCGCAGATGACTATGAATAGCAAAAGAGTGGTGGTAAGAAATCGAGATGTCATAAGGCGTGCTATAGAGGTATCACACACTTCATTTCAGAAGGGAGGTAAGGACCTATCGCTGCTAGAATTCCAGGAGGGTCGGTTCCTGCAGAACAAATAATACTTTGCTCTAGAAGGCCGACACGTTCGACGGAAACTATATCTTTTGCATGGCCAGATTTGTTTACTGTAGCCCGGACCTCGCTTTTCGTGGCACTGTTAACATTTACACGACCAAGCCCACGCCTCCAACTATACAGCCTATCTAATTCTTTCTTAGATAGAGAAGCAGGTTCTCCTTGAATAAAGGTGAGGGGCATATGCTGAACAAGTCCGAAACGTTGTTTAATTTGGGCAGGAGTTCCAGGGCCGAGTCCCAAATTATTTGACGGGATGTGGACGGGTTCAAGCGAATCAAGTAAGAAGCCCTGGTCGTCCCAAGAAGATAAGGTCCCAATATATTCAGAACCATTCTTCACAGGAGGCAAAATTTCACCCCACGTCTCAATTAAAATACTAGTCGCCGCCACCTCATCTTCCCCGTGTATGCTTATTTCAGGAAAGTGTTGAGGGGTGAAGGAAATATCATAGGACACATTAAGTTGACCTATGTCGTTGGAGATTATAGAATCAAGAGATCGAATTGCCCTATCCCTTGCATCCCCTTTGACATAAATTTTGGTTGCCAGGGTTACCATTATAGCTTCATTGATAATAGCGCGAGTTGATCTTGAAGGCCATCGAGGCGGTTTTTCATTGAATTGAGAAGTTGAGAATTGTCCATAATATTCAATTTAGAACTACAAGTGGGACAAACAAAACTTTGATCAAGGGCGTCTGAAAAACTGAATCGGAGAGAGCACGTTCCGCATAGATAAAATTCATTTTGGGATTCGAAATCGTGACGTTTAGATAGGTACTCCGAAAGAGTAGACATCGCTTCTAAAAGATTTATTCTTATTTGATCATAATTGAACGTCCAGAGGTATGTTAGCCAGCCAGAATCTTCATCCCGAACACGTCGATAGCTAGCTAGCTCGTTTTCATATAAAATGAATAATGCTCGTCGAACATTGTTTAACTCCAAACCTAATTTCTGAGAAAGCTCTTCGTCGGTGACTTCGCCTTCGGGAGGGGATGCCGCCACAGGCATTCCTCGATCCCCAACTAGCTCGTGGAGATATTTTTGTACTACTTCGTCGTGTAGTAGATCGTCGAAAGCCATTATATAAAGGGGGGCAGCAACTGGCTTTAAAGTTACTCACTCGTGCCTGGGCAAAAAGAATGCCAAAAAATTAATTACCTTCTACAAGTTTTCCTGATTTTTGAGGGATTATTTTTTGTTTTGCATCATCCCAAGATTGATTTAATTCAGTGCCTTGGAATAGTCGGTCTAAGAAGATAGCTAGTGCTGCGATTTCAGAATGAGGTTGGTTTGTTACAGATAGATTCCAATCTGCTGCCTCATAAATGAAAAAGGGGACTTTTTCCGCGCCAACAATTATGAGAAGAGGGTCAGAATGATGAGATATGATTACGTCATCTATAAGAGATTCTATCGGCTGCCCATACATTGTTAGATGGACTATGGAGCCATTCCAGGACTTAACAAACTTGGAAACATTAGTTATAGATTCTGCTCTAAAGGATCCACCGAAGTTTAAAGAAACTTCGTTGATAGTAGATGAGGAGGAACTTGCAGCATCGGGGAAAATTACTCTGTCAGCACCAAATGCACGTGCCACTAGACCGACATGAGTAGTGATTCTTTCATCCCTCCCAGGACGATGTCCAATTCTCAAAATTGAAACTTCGTGTTTACCATCCATAGAGTAATATTGCCGAAATGACATTAAATAGCTTAGCTAATTTTTCGAAGTAGTAAGGGTCTTGTTAGCAGATACCTATGAAAGGCTTGTGAACCTTGATGGCAAACAGATTTTGATCACTGGAGGATATGGATTTATAGGATCCCACTTAGCAGAACAATTGGCCTCTAACAACAACGTGACTATTGTAGACAGATCTGAAAACCAAATTGGTGTTGAAGAGGTGAAAGGAATAGAAGTGATTGAGGGGGACTTATATGATTTATCAGTGGTGGAGATGGCAATCACATCTGAAACAGATATGATTTTTCATTTAGCGGCCGATAAAGCTGTTAATTCAGAGAATATTGCTGCTCAATTCGATTTTAATAATACCATGACGTCGAATATATTGTCCCGTATGAAAGAGGTGGGAGTAATGAATATTGCATTTGCATCTTCATCTACAGTATATGGAGAAGCAGAGTGTCCAACTCCTGAAAGTTATACGCCTCTAGAGCCAATTAGTGTATATGGGGCATCGAAACTGGCTTCAGAAGCACTCATATCGGCATATGCACACGGGTTTGATTATACAACATGGATATTTCGATTGGCAAATGTTGTGGGACCACGTCTTCAAAAAGGGGCAGTAATACCAGATTTTATTGAAAAATTGAAGAAAAATCCAGAATTGCTTCATGTACTGGGGGATGGGCATCAAGAAAAATCCTACATATACATCGAAGATTGCATAGAAGCTATGTGTTGGATAATTGAAATGACATCGGACCCTACAAACGTGTATAATATCGGGACAAAGACTACAATTTCCGTTAGAGAAATAGCAGAAATAGTAGCCAACCAGATGGATTTGTCTCCAAAGATAACATACACTTCTTCGGATAGAGGATGGGCGGGTGATGTCCCTCGAATGAGCTTGTCGGTTGAAAAATTGATATCATTGGGGTGGGGCCCAGAACTTGAAAGCGAGGACGCAGTCAGACGCACTGTCAGAGAACTGGTGTCAAGTCAATAGTGCAAATTGTTGGATTTGAATCAGGGTTGGATGTGCTCGAGTATGACTTAATAGATGGAACGAATAATGAGCCAGATGTCCCACATTTAATACTAGAAAAAAATGGAGAATTGGATCGAATATATCTTGAGCAGGGAGAATTTGTAGACTATAAACTTGGTGAACGTCGATGTGCAGGGAGTATTACAAATGGTGTGCATGAATCTTGTGGAGAGGATAAAGTCCCATATTGTATAGAACATACAAATGACTGGATATGTGCGAGATGCACAGGTAATTGTGATTTGCCCCTGCCATCTTGCAAAGAAATACATGCAGTTTACATAGCAGGTTTTTCCCCTTCTACTTTCAAGGTAGGAGTAACGCGGATGTCCCGTCTAATAACGAGACTGAAAGAGCAAGGTGCCCGTAAAGCAGCCCATATTGAAACGGTTTCAAATGGCAGAACTGCGAGACAAATAGAACGGGGGATAGCAGATAAAATTAAAGATAGAGTGATTTCTAAAGAAAAGATAAATGGCATTGGTCAATATGTTAGTGAGAAAGAGTGGAATACCATTATAGCAGATTATAAAACAGTGAAAACATTTGATTTAGAGTATGGATTTGAGTTGGAATATCCCCCCATCCCTGCGGTGATATTATCAGGAGAAATTATAGGTATTGAAGGAAGGTTTTTGATTTTAAAAATCTCCAATGACAACTATGCGGTGGATTTGCGGGATTTGATTGGATACGAAATAGAAGAAGGGAATCAAGAGATTAGCCTTCAAACTAGTTTGAGAATGGTAAGCAAAATATAATTATAAAAGAGATTGGTATAACTGAGATAATTGGTCAATTGTGGCATCGATGGAAATAGAATCTCGATGGGATATGCAATTTTTACAAAGATTTTTTCTATTTGAGAGAGAATCCAATGTTTTTTCAATTAATGATGAGGGGCTTCCAGACTGATAGTGAGTTCCAGTTACTCCCTCGGTGATTGTTTCTAAAAGAGCACCTTGATCTGCTGCCACGACAGGGGTGCCACAAGCAATAGATTCGAGGGCCACTATACCTTGGGTTTCGACGGGGCTAGGAAATATAAAGAGGTCCAATGCCGAATAAAATGCAGGTAAATCTTCCCGGGGGAGGCGGCCTAAGAATAAAACATTGGCATCAAATTTGTTTGCTTGGGATTCAAGATTTTTTCTATCAGGCCCATCACCCCCGATCAATATTGTTGCGTCGATGGAAGAGGCTAGTTGGATTAGTTCATGGATATTTTTTTCATAGCCATGACGCCCGGTATATCCTAGGATGGTTTGATCAGAATTTAGACCATGATCGGTGAGAAAGGATTCGGCGTTAACTGGTTTAAATAGAGAAGTGTCGATCCCATTTTTCAGAAGAGTTATCGGGGAGGTCACTCCTATTTCCCGGAGATCTGTGAGTGCATTTTCACTGTGGACAAGAATTAAATCTGCCCTATTTAGAAAGCGAGATTCCCAACGATTGCTAGTTTTAGAAAGAGATCTGGAAATCAAAGCAGTAGGAGAGATATAACCAACGTATTTTGAAAGAGGAGTATGATAGGATGCCACCAGCGGTAGGTTATATTTTTTGGCCATTTTTTGCCCTGCTAATCCAAGGGAGAACGGAGTATGGGTATGGACAATATCCATGTTTTTGTGAGGGGCAGGGTTGAAAGGAAATGCAAGTCGGTACCCGGGATAAAATGGAAATGGGACACTACTGACAGGCCACTCTTTCTGTTGTGGGTCATATTTTGATTTGGGGTAGATGACATGCATTTCCCCCCCACGAATATCCCACCACTTTTTCCAAGTAGCTATGGTATAGGTAACGCCATTGAGAGTGGGGAGGTAAGTATCAGAAAACGAGGCTACAGAAGGCATCATATGGTGTTATCAAAGGTAGAGACATAAATATCTTCTAAGTTTTCAGAAAGTATATTTAAAGTATGTTTATTTGCTGTTTTTTGTGCATTCTTACAAAGTTTTTTATATAAAGAATCATCTTGGTGGAGCAGGTCGATAGCATTTTTAAAATCATCTATAGAATGGCACATCAAACAATCTTTTCCATGGGTATAATATTCTTCAAACACGGGGATGTCGCTTAACACAACAGCTTTGCCACATGCCATGGCTTCTAAGACGGAGATTCCCTGGTTTTCAACTTTAGACGGGAAACAAAATATATCTCCTGCGGCATACGCGCCTCTCTTGTCTGGGATCCATCCGGTGAAGGTTAGATTTGGTAAGTTAATCCGAGTCCATTTTTTAACAGAAGGACTTGCAATAGGGCCTGTTTCATAAGGACCGAACCAAACAAAATTGTAGTTAGTGGATTGGGCGAGTGTACAGAATGTAGTGAGTCCCTTTCTCTCAAACACGTTTCCGACACTAAACACAGTTAGGCCGGATAGATCATATTTGGACCTATAATCTTCACGGAGAGATTCAAACCCTTGGAGGGAATCTATATCAACTCCATTGCTCATAACAGAAATGGGAGATTTAATGGGATAGGATTGGAGGATATTTTTTGTATAATTGCTGGGACAGATCACGCGGTCTGCCTGTGAGTAAAACCACCTAAGGTAGGATCTTAATGGGCGGGATAGTTTGGTAGATCCCCGAAAGCTATCTGCGAAATCTTCTGCGGTGACGTGGGCATGTAGGATAAGAGGTTTCTTGCGGCTTAGTGCCGTTTTTGCTACGAGCACACTATAGGGTCCAAAAAGATTGCAATGGGCGATATCAAATTCACATATCACCGAGTGATTGGGTTTATATTTAAAATTCCAAGGAGAAGATACCACGTTAAAATCGGTTAGGCCTAGTGCAGTGCGCTGGTGTTGAGTCGAAGTTCCGATCCCACTTCGATGAAGGCGACTTTCCATTTCCAGATAATTAAGAACTTTCAATACATCGGACGTATGGGCAGAACTTAAAAGAAATTACCGGATATTAGTTAGGAACAGTGTGCTGAAGGTGATGGAGGCCTCGGAGAATATTTAATGGAACACGTTGTGGCAAGGTACGGAGAGATAGATCTCATTAAGCAAAGGGTTAATTTCGGCGAACTAGTAGCAATCGCGAAAAAAAATATTGAGAAGGTAGTACTAAAGGTATAAAATGATTGCAGAAGAACGAATTGAAAAGCTGGCAAAGTTGGCAAAAGAAGCAGGAGTTAGTGGAGAAACTGTTCGAGCGAAACGTTATGTGTATTTGGCCCACAAAATTGCACAAAGGCACCGACTAAAGTTTCCTGCAGATTTAAAAAGATTCACATGTTCAAAGTGTGGCACATATTTGATTCCAGGCAGGAATGCTCGATTTCGTACTAATAATAAATGTGTGGTGGTTTCATGTGAATGTGGAGAATATCATAGATATCCATACAAAGGAGGGACAAGGGGAATAGGAAATGGTGAAGAAAAATATGAATAAAAAAGAACTAAGAAAATTATCTCATGAAACTGATGCGACGATATGGGTAGGAAAAGAAGGGGTAGAAAAAGTAATTGAAGAATTAAAAGGCCAATTGAGAGAGAGAAAGGCTGTTAAAGTCAAATTATTACAGTCTTCAAGAGGAGAAAAATCGACGGAGGAATTAGCATCTATTTTGGCAGAAAGGTCGGGGGCAAAAATGTACGAAACGATAGGGAATACTGCTATATTCGTTCGCTAAAATGGAATAAATGAAGCGGAAATAAGGTTTGCCCGACTTCTCAGAACGGGTTTATCCTATCGCCTTCTCCACCCCGCACCCCATTGAGCGACAGATGTCCGACAATTCGCTGTTCACTTCCGTGCCTGACGAGTTGTTGTCGATTAACTCCATATAAACGCACCTTCATGCATTTACTAGAGACCTCTGCCCCCAATGGACAAGGCTTCTCAGTTGGGTCCAGGGACCTGAACCAATTTGGAACAGACGCACCTTGGTTTCGATTCTCGCTTAAGACCATATTGCGAGCATGAAGCGGGGCCTAACCGCCCAACCTATCCGCTTGTTTTAGTAATAAAGGACAGGGTAAGTGCCTTTCGGCAGGAACTTTAGAGCCCCATAATCCGGCGATGTTCTACCATTAAGCACTCATCTTGGATCACAATTCTGCCCTGAGATTCTGCTAATTTTGCAGCTTCTGGGTGGCTTATTCCTAATTGCATCCAAAGGATATTAGAATCATCCCTATTGAGGATTGCATCAACTACATCTGGTATTTCTGAAGAGGGACGGAAAATGTTCACCATATCTATTTTAACAGGGACTTCGGCGATGGTGTCATACGTAACCTGGTCAAAAATATTCTCAGTAGTATGAGGATTTATAGGGATAACAGTATAACCATGTTCATGCATGTATTTTGGTATATTATGGGCAGCTTTTGCAGGATTAGTAGAACATCCTATCACCGCAATTGTATCTAATCCAAAGATATCATGGAGTAGGTCATCACTGGGCAAATTCATCTAGAGCACCCCGCTGATGATGAGTGAAAATATAGCTAAAAACATACCATATTTTAAATAAAGTTGGCCTTTGGAAGGGTTTGTAAAAGAGATGAAAATGGCAAATGCCATCAGGGAATCTGCGACGATTATTGCAAATAAATAAAATAGGCCAAAAATTCCATTCAAAAAGGGCAAGGGGCTGATTAGAATGGCCATCAAAAGAGATATTGTAGAGATTGCAAGAGAAGGCTTAATCCCAATTGTTAGGGGGAGTGTTTTGAGAGTTTTGATTTTATCGCCTTCCATATCTTCAATGTCTTTGATTATTTCTCGTGAAAATGTGGAAAGTACGATGAGAGAAAAAAGGACTAATAATGTTTGATACTGAAGAGCTTCCACTCCGATAAGTGAAGCAGATCCAAAAAGAATGGTACTCCCTCCAAGATAAGAGACTACAAAGTTCCCTACAAGGGGCATTCCCTTGAATAAAGGAGTATACAAAATTAGTAAAACAAAATTGAAGATTGCTATGAAAATTGCAAAGAGTGGAAGTGTCAAGCAAATCAGTGTTGCTATGAGAAATAGAAATATGCTGAATTTTAAAGCGCCGTTTTTAGAGATTATACCAAGGGGGATGGGCCTAGAGGGAGAGTTTATTTGATCGATATCACTGTCAAAATAATCATTTAGAGAATTTCCTGCGGCAGTTGCCAAGATGGTGGCAAGGAGAGGGGATATAATAAAAACAAGTTCCCAACCACCGTGAAAACTTAGTGTCATCAAGGAGCCAAGAAGGGTCAACAATCCAGCTGCAAATGCATTTAATGGACGTGAAAGGCGCAGATATTCCCCAATGACAGAACTCATTTGAATGGACCATAACCATGAAAAGGTTAAAATCCTGCGATGATGCAGTATCGCCGGGGTTAAACGGTTGCCTCAATAATTGACAATTTAGGGCATGTAACTCAGCTTGGATAGAGTGCTTGGCTTCGGACCAAGATGTCGGGGGTTCAAATCCCTTCATGCTCGTCTATATTCGAATGGAAAGGTCGTCACAAATGACATCAGAAAAGAAAAAATTTGGAGAGTTGACAAAGGCGGAAATGCCATTGTTCATAGATCTATATGAATTGACGATGGCCCAAGGGCATTTGGAGCGGGGTCACAATATCACCTCTTCGTTTGATCTGAGTTTTAGAGAAATGCCAGAGAATCGAGGATACGTCATAGTGGCAGGATTGGAAGATGTTGTTGACTATGTTGAATCTATTTCATTTGAAGAAGGGGCGTTGGAGTTCTTACAGGGAATGGGGTTCAAAAAAAGTCTTTGTGAATATTTGGCGGATTTTAGATTTACAGGAGACATGAGAGCAGTGCCAGAGGGTTCGGTCGTGTTCCAACATGAGCCCATAGTTGAGATAACCGCTCCAATAGTGGAAGCCCAGATTCTAGAAACTGTATTGATTAATCAGATTGGGTTTCAAAGTTTGATTGCTACAAAGGCTGCAAGAATATATGATACAGTGCAAAGATATGGGCAGGGGCAATCACTTATAGAATTTGGGGCTAGAAGGGCACACGGTGTTGAAGCGGGGATCAAAGCTTCAAGGGCAGCATACATAGGTGGGTTTGAAGGTACATCTAATTTAGCTGCAGGAGTCATGTACGGAATTCCAGTGATGGGGACTATGGCTCATTCATGGATGCAGAGCTACGAAACTGAAGAAGGGGCATTTGAGTCATTTATAGAAACATACGGTGAAGAATCGATTCTACTTATTGACACATATGATACGATAACAGGTGCAGAAAGGGTAAAGGAAATTGTACAATCTAAGGGAGTTAACATAAAAGGCGTCCGATTAGATTCGGGAGATCTGGTATCACTATCTAAACAGGTGAAGGACATAACAGGAGAATTGGGGATATACATCACATCGGGATTAGACGAGTACAAGATTGATCAATTTTTACAAGACGGAGGGATTGCAACGGGATTTGGAGTGGGTGGAAATTTAGTAACTAGTCGAGAGATCCCTGTTGCAGAGATAGTGTACAAACTAGTGCAGACAGAAGAAAATGGAAAAAAGACACCAAGTATGAAATTTTCAGACGGGAAACGAACATATCCAGGGGAAAAGAGCATACTCAGGATTGTTAAAAATGGAAAGTATCAGAAAGATGTTCTTGCGCTGAAAGGAGAGGAACTAGAAGGGCAAGAACAGCTAGTTGACATATACAATAATGGAAAGCTTGTGTACGAACTTCCTAAATTAAAAGCAATACAGGAAAATGCGATAGAATCTATTTTTTCACTTCCAAAATCTTGTAAGAAAATTGAGAATCACGAACCCTACAAAGTAGAGATTAGTGACGGGATAAATGCTCTAGTTGAGACATTATTATAAACTTAATTGGTAAAAAATGGAGTTAGTAGTTAGTAGTTAGTTTACATATATGCATATATTAGCGTATAAGCATACGTAGCTATATTTGCAAATGTTTAAATATATGCATACCTAATAAAGCTCGCGGGGGAGGAGGATTGTGAGGAAATGGCGCGTACACGGGCAATAATAACTGAAACTGAAAGGAAATATATTAGCAGAGAAATCAGAGTCAGTGAGAACAAAAGATATCAGGCCATTTCTAGAGTTCGGGATAGATTGGAGGAATTAAGAGTGGATGTGTCGTTATTGGAAATGTACCATCCACAACTTCTCTCAGAACTTAGGGAGGTTGTTTATGAAACAGAAATTGAAGAAGACACGACATTATAAGTAGAGAGGACTCCACTCTACGGTGTTAGGAAAATGATTAAAGGGACGGTGGAGTTAATTCACACAGCTAGTCAGGGAGCAGAAAAGGTCACTTCAAGAGAAGAGATTGTAGTCATAGCAGGGAGGGGAATCGAAGGTGATCGATATTATGAAGGGAAAGGTACATTTTCTAAGAGTAATAGATATGCAGAAGGGTCAGATACTAATGGGAGGGATCTGACGTTGATAGAAGCAGAAGCGGTGGAGGGAGTACTTAATGAGTATCAAATTGAGATTGAACCAGGAACACATAGGCGGAATATAACTACAAGGGGCGTGGCTTTGAACGACCTTGTTGGAAAAAAATTCAGGATTGGGGAAGTGGTTTGTAAAGGAATCTGTCTTTGTACCCCTTGTCGCCACATGGAGGCTCTTACTACAAAGGGTGTTATGGAGGCATTAGAAAATAGAGGAGGCCTTAGAGCAGACATACTGGAAGGGGGGGCGATCAAAATTGGAGCAGAAGTGGAAGAAATAATAGGATAGGGGCTGAAAATGGAGAGAACATTTATAAATTGAGTTTAACACCGAACAAGCCCCAAAGGGCCCCCGGGCAACTAACATAGAACGATTATAATCCATCATGCCACAGTAGTTATTATGATAGTGGCACAAGTCATGATCAAAATTCCCATAACCAATCTCCACGAAATATGCTCTATATCTTGAAGCCATATGTATGAAAAAACAACAACAAATAAAGGGCTAGTTTGAAGGAACGGGACTACAAAAACCACGGGGGCTATTTCTATAGCAGTATATAAAAATATCAGCATAGAGGTACTAGCCAGCCCAGCTAAAATATACCATTTAGCAGTAATTTTATTTTCAAAAATTTTCCCAATATTTGGCATATCTCCCTTTACTATAAAATATGCTAAAAAACCAATTCCAGGAACTATCAGTTTTATACCCAACCCCACATGTCCAGGTGTACCTTCCAATACACCAATTCTTGCAAGTACGGGCTCAAAGCCAAAAAATATTGCAGCAGCTATCGGATATAGTACATCCGCCCTTCTACTTGTAATTCCTTCAATGGTTTTGTCCGGTGTCAAGTCCAATGAGATTATCCAAACTCCAACTACGATGGCAATTATTCCGAGAATATGAATCAGACTGGGAGATTCTCCTATCAATACTATCGCAAGAATTGTAGCAATTATCGGTGTAGTTGCTTTAATTGCATCTGATCGACTAGCGCCTGCTCTTTTTATACCTTCAAAATAAGCAACACGCCCTATCAAAGTCCCCGCCAATCCGGCGCCTGCGAAAGCAATAGCTGATTTTAGAGTTATTCCATAGTCGGGAAAATAAACCACGGCCACAACTGGGACTACTAGAATCAGATTCATAATCAAGCTCACAATAACTGCATAAAACGCTTTACCACCATTTATAGTTGAAATTCTGACAAAAATGGCCATTGAAGCAATAGATACTGCCCCGCATAATGCAAAAATTATCCCCCAAAAAATATCCATTTTAGAAGCCTGAGGAGAGGATCGAACTCCCGACATATTCCTTACGAAGGAATCACTCTACCAACTGAGTTACACAGGCACGTGAATTTGTTAAAAGTATATAAGTGCGATATATACAAGAGCGGCTCCAAAGACGATGCCTTTGAGCCATGCCACCCAAAGGAGTTGATAGTCCGAAATTCCAAAGATTTCCTTCGTTTTTTCGCACATCTTCTTGCTCCATTTTATGAGCACATTAAGCATAACACAAGTGTTGAGGATGCAAACGGGCATAAATCATTCCACTACTATCGAGTGAGGAGTGCGTCGATACAGATATGCACTTGGCTAGGGGAGTAAGAACGAATTATTGTTTCATTCAAGATGGTGACTTCGTGTTCTTGACTCACATTTTGAAGGACAGATATATCTGCAGTAAAGGGATCATCAAGTTCGGAAATGGAATAATAATGCAGGATGCATTTTTTTCCTGCGATATTAAATGCGACATCTAAAAAATCATTTGCGGAATGGGGAAGATTCATAATAATTCGATCGGCCCAATGGGAGTAGTCATCGGCGATGTTTCTAACATCACCAATATGTGCAGTTACGTTTGTTTCTACGCTATTTCTAGAGATATTTTTCCGGAGATACTCGATCGCATCATCATTTATGTCAGTTGCCGTGACTGTTGCCCCTTTACTAGCTATGGGAACTGTAAATGGCCCGATTCCAGAAAACATGTCAAAGACCCGTTCTCCAGAACATACTTGGCCAGTTACTCTTTGGCGTTCAGTGACAAGACGGGGTGAAAAATATACTTTGGATATATCTACAAGGAATTCAAATCCATATTCTTTATGAACGGTTTCGGTAGAATTTCCAGATAGGAGAGACCACTTTCTAACCCGCGTGTCACCTTGGATTTCTGAGGCCTTGTTAAGAATAGTTTTAAACTGAATATCAGAAGCCAATAAAGCAATGGTAGCAGCTGTTGCTTGGTGTGCGTCGGGTTCATCCAATAAAATGATGTCCCCAAGTCGTTCGTAAGTTATTTTAAAGGGCAAGAGGTCGGAGGGGAGAAGTCTATTTTTATTAGGCAAAAGGTCCATATAAACAACGTCCATGTTAGAAGGGGGAGTTCCATCTTCAGTGATTGGAATGTATAGGTACCCTTCGTGAGAGAGTATTTTGTACTCATGGTTAAGAATTTCAAGAGAATCTAAAGTGACTCGGGTGGATTCACCATCCACAGGAAGTACTTTCACGCACTTGCAAGACATTGGTGATAGAACAAAGAGACTGAAAGATAAAAAGGACACTTTTCACAGGAAATAGATCGGTAAGAGCCAAGAACGTGGCAAACGATGGGAAATACATGAGTGAAGTCCACGAAGTTACGTTGATAGTAGAAAATATTGAAAGATCAAGGGAGTTTTATGAAAATGTGTTAGGATTCAAACGGATAGAAAAACCAGGTAGCAGAGTTGAATTGGGAGCAGGAGGATGTTCGATAGTATTAGAAGAAGATTTTGAAGAAGAGGTTTTTGCACAGTATAATTTGAGGAAACCAACTGGGAAAAGAGGAAACGGATTGGTTCTAGAATTAAATGTAGATGATGTTGAAAAAATATACGAAAATGCTGTTAGTATGGGTGTAGAAATATTAACAGAACCAAAAGTTATGTGGGGAAGAAACCACTTTTTATTAGAAGATCCAGATGGGTATGTACTGGGAATTGGAAAATCGGTGTGAAGCTATTGAAATGCAGGTAGAACTTCGTCTGCAAATCGCTGCATTTGCCCTAGTTGGTCGAAAGACCCGAATCGCATGATAAATGTTTCACAGCCGATATCTGCGAAAGTTTCAATCCACTCAATTACATCTTCGGCGCTTCCGATAGGGCCCCATTCATTCAAATTATAATACTGCGTTGGGTAATAGCTCCCGACGTATTCTTCCATATCTTTTATCGCTTTTTCTTTTGAATCAGAAATGTGGAGCGTAACTTGATAAGATTTATGGATAGTTTTGGGATCGCGGCCCTGCTCTCTTGCGTGAAGATCTATGGCTTCGCATTGGGCTGCGTACTCCTGAGGTTGTGCCGCCCTGCAACAAGTCATCCAACCGTCTCCGACTTCGACTATTCGCTGGATTGCAGGGCTGTAAACTGCTTTGTTTCCGCGTGCACTAGGGTTACTGATGACCCAGATGGGAGGGTTTTCTTGAACGGGTGTATAAGGAACTTCTTCATTTCCTGTTTCGAAGGTTACATTTTCGAAGTTGAAATGATCTCCAGAATAATTGACCACTCCGTCTTTCCATAACATTTTCATCACCTCGATGTGCTCATTGAAAATGGCAGATCGTTTTCTAGGGTCGAGCCCAACGACTTCGTACTGGAGTTTTCCACGATCGTCGTCTGCAGCGGCCATACATGCCCCCAATATCATTCTTCCTTCAGAAAACATATCGAGAGTTGCCCACGCCTGACCGAATTGTATAGGATTCCGAAGAGGAGTGACCATGCATGCAGTTCCCAATTTCACTTTTTTAGTTCTGTCTGCGAGTACAGCAAGAGTTGCAATTGGATCTAAACGTGGTTTTTCCAATAGGCTGTCTCCAACCCAAACGGAATCAAAGCCTATATTTTCTGCTTCTGCCCCCATGTGAAACATATCAGGTATAGAATATTTTTTTGTGATAAGGGGTTCACGGTTATTAACATTGATTCCAAAGTTAACCATTGATTAAATTTAGGTTAGTACGGCCTTAAGTGTGAGGAAAGCGAATGGGATGGTGAGTACAATGAGTAAGGAAACTCGAAGCTATAATTACCGACCGATTACCAGAAGTGAATTTGAGTTGCCAGGGGACCAAGATATAGCAGTCTGGGTAGTCATAAATATGGAATATTTTGAATATGAGATTCCATATCCTGCAGATGGAGACAAGAGTGTTCCAAATGTAATGACATATAGTTGGAGAGAATATGGTTCGAGAGTAGGCATTTGGAGAATATTGAAGATACTAGATAAATATGGCGTTAAACCAATGGTGGCACTTAATTCGGCTATATGTGACCACATGCCAGAAATAGTTGAAGCACTTGTGGAGAGAGAAGTTGAGATCATAGGCCATGGTATAACAAACTCACAGAGATTAAAGGGGCTAAGTCCAGAAGAAGAACGTTTGGTGATAAAAAGTTGCAAAGATCGGATAGAAGAATCGACGGGCGAAGTTCCAAGAGGATGGTTAGGTCCAGGGTTATCAGAGAATTTTAGTACAATAAATACGCTGATACAAGAGGAATTTGACTACGTGTGTGATTGGTGTAATGATGACCATCCCTACTTTTTTGAGACAGATTCGGGGAAGATTTTATCGATGCCATATTCAGGTGAAATAAATGATGTTTCCCTTTTTACAAAAAAGAATTTAACAGGGGGGCAATTTCAGAAAACGGTCATGGATCAGTTTGAAGTTTTGTCTGAAGAAGGAAACAGATTGATGCCGATTGCCATCCACCCACATATAACCGGACAGGCATTTCGTTCGAAATATTTTGAAGGAATTATAAAGGAAATAAAAAATAAAGAAAATGTCTGGTGGCCTAGTTGTGGCGAAATGTGCGATTACTATAAAGAATGTAAAACCACTTAAGTAATAACGCTGTGTGAATCATATTTAATAGAGAGTAAACAATGGATAAAAAGAATGACGATATAGTAGAGAGGGCAATCGTTGCTCTGACAGATGGGGAGCCAATCTTGATACATGATTTTGAGGATAGAGAGAATGAAACAGACTTAGTTATTGCTGCTTCAAAAATAACCCATACACTAATTGCTAGGTTTAGAAACGAAGCGGGTGGATTGATATGTGTTGCAATTTCAGATGAAGCGTCGGAATTGTTGGGACTGCCATTCCTCAGTGACATGATAGATCACCCATTAACAGAGAATAGTGATTTGAAATATGACACTAGATCGGCTTTTTCACTTCCGGTGAATCATCGTGACACATACACGGGAATAACAGATATTGATAGGGAAACGACGATCAAGAGGCTCGCTGAGGTTGCATATGCTGCAGAGAGTGGAGAATATACTGCAGAACAATTTGTTAAGGAGTTTAGGAGCCCGGGGCATGTCCAGATTCTAAGATCTGCACCTTCTTTGAAAGAAAGGAGAGGGCACACAGAATTGGGAATAGCACTTTCAAAGGCAGCAGGAATGGAACCCGCAGTTGTGGTGTGTGAGATGTTAGATGATGTAAGTGGAAAGGCCAGTTCGAAAGAGGAGATGCAAGAGTATGCCGAAAAGAACGGATTATTGTTTGTAGAAGGGAAAATACTGGTGGAAGCCCTAGAGGGGAAACCAAACAAATAGTTGTGTATAACCAAATGTTCTGCGCCGTGGTTGAAGGGCAAGGGAAGGGGGCATATTTCATCGAGGAATCAAAAGGGGAATTAGAACCAGTTGTGGGCTTCATTCCATTTCATGGGACATTAAATCTGAGGAATGTAGATACTAGAGGATTGCAGTCAGAAAATATAGAAGAATTGGGAGGTGGAGAATGCAAAGGGGTAGTAGTTCACCTATGTAGAATTAATGGGATTGTTGCAGGTACGACAGTCCCCCTTATAGAAGGGTATCCAGAGGAAATAACCGAAGTAATTGCCCCTGTAAAATTGAGAAAATTATTTGATTTAAAGGAAGAGGATGAAGTGGTATTTTCTCCAAGGGAGGAGGTATGGAAACCGAATGGATCAATCGTAAAACACGAAAACATAAATTTATTTGAATCGGTTATTTTTGATTTGGATCAAACTTTAGTCCATCTAGATGTAGATTGGGAAGGTTCTTATGAGGAATTGAAGGTACTGATGCAAGAGTACGTAGAGGGGGACATAACAGAGTATAGGCATGAAGATGTGTTTCAAATTGCAGAGGAAAATGGATTGTTTGGAGGTGTAGATGACATATTAACAAAATATGAGATTGAAGGGGCAAAAAAAGCAAGTCCTTTAAAATTGATTGAATTCTTAGACAAACTATCAATTCCCATTTCAGTTTGCACGATTAATTCCCCAAAGGCGGCTAAAATCGCCCTAGAGGGGTTAGGAGTTATGGACAAAATAGAATGTATAATTGGAAGAGATAGTGCAATAACCAAGCCAGATCCAGAGCCATTGTATAGGTGTCTAGAGCATATGGGAACTTCTAAGGGAAATTCGATATTTATTGGAGATGCCAGATCTGATGCAGAAACAGCATATCGAGCGGAAATGTCATATCTACATCCCGATCAATTAGTATAGTAGAGAACATATGAAAATAAATGCTGAAACGCCTGATGAAATTACAGAACTATTGCAGAAAGCAGGGTATATCTCAAATATAGGAATTTCAACGGCTTTGTTATTGGCCTCCAAACTGGCTAGGCCATTACTGATAGAAGGCCAACCTGGGTGTGGGAAAACATCACTAGCAAAGGCATTATCAGATGTTACAGAAGGAGATTTGGTTCGTCTACAATGTTATCGGGGTTTGGGGATTGAGAACACAAGCTACGAATGGGACCACATGAGACAATTTCTTAGAATTCGGATAGAAGGGGAACTAGGAGAACAAGAATCAACAGAAAATATAGAAAAGTCTATTTTTGAAGAAGAATACTTACTTGAGCGCCCGGTACTTCAAGCACTACGGAATTCGGATAGATCAATATTATTAATAGATGAGCTAGATAGAGCAGGGGAAGAAATAGAAGCATTTCTGTTAGAAGTGTTAGATGAGAATCAACTTACCATCCCAGAGTTGGGAACAATAAAATCGGACGACCCACCAATAATTATAATAACATCCAATAGGACGCGTAAAATTAGTGATGCACTGAAGAGGAGATGTCTATATCTATATTTAGAGCCTCCAGAAATGGACCGTGAATTGAAAATTGTTCGGATGAAAGTTCCAAGTTTAGATGAACATATTACGACCCAACTAGTGGAATTCATGCAGACTATTAGATACCAAGAAAATCTTATGAGGATTCCAGGAATATCAGAGACGCTAGATTGGGCCATGGCCCTTGCAGAACTAGAAGTAGAAATCATAACACCAGATATTGTGAAACGGTCTTTGTCTACTATTGTGAAAGAACCAGAGGATTTAGAATTATTAAAAGGCGAGACTGTCGATCGGATATTGGAAAATATCAATAAAGGGTCGGGGACATGAGGGATTTGGAGGGTAGAATAGCAATTGTGACAGGGGGGGCTTCGGGGATAGGCAGGAGTATAGCATTAAAGCTAGCGACCTACGGTGCAAAAGTTTCTATTGGAGACCTACAAGAGCTACCGAGAGAAGGTGGGAAAACAACAGAAGAGATCATTACAGAAAGTGGAGGGGAAGCCATTTTTACAAAAGTGGATATATCGAAAAATAGCCAAGTTGAAGCATTGGTGGGAAGGACAGTGGAATCATTTGGAGGGATAGACATATTAGTAAACAACGCTGCTGCAGACCAATCTGCAGGCACCATAGAAGAAATGAGCACTGACGAGTGGGAGAGGGTTATACGGACTAACCTAACAGGGATGTTTTTGTGTGCTAAATGTGCAATCCCACATCTCAAACAATCGGAAAATTCGCGGATTGTCAATATAGCATCCCAATTGGGGTTGGTGGGTTATAAGAATAGGCCTGCTTACTGTGCATCAAAAGGGGGAGTGATCAATTTTTCAAAACAGCTTGCGGTAGAATATGCAGAGATTCCGATACTAGTTAATTCAGTATGTCCAGGTTTAATCCAAACCCATCGGACAAAGAAAGTTTTTGAGAATGAAGGTGTGAAACAAAGGTTGGAATTAGAAACCCCACTCCCCTACTTTGGAAATCCAAATGATGTGGCAGAAGTGGTTTTATTCCTTGCATCAGATAGGGCTAGGTATATCACGGGTGCAGATATTGTAGTGGACGGGGGGTATACGGCTAAATAATATGGTACAGATTGACCATAAGAAGAAATCATATACAGAGACATTGGTCCAATTTTGCCGGGCTTTGAGGGAATCAGGGACGAGAATTTCGGTTGATGAGTCTATTTCTGCGGCAACTGCATTGAGAGAGATAGATCCCACTAATAAAGATCAATTTTACTATGCATTATATACTAGTTTGATAGACAACCCAGAAGAAAAAATCCAATTTGATGAATTGTTTAATTACTATTGGGAAGAAACGTGGAGGGACGGGTTAGAAGATGGGGATGACAGGGTAAAAGAAGATGTGGAGAGTAGAGCAGGATCTAAGGAAGAAAAACTATCGGAAGTGGAGGTTAGGAAGCCATTGGAAGCGTCGATGTTGGGTGAAAATAAAAAAGGTAAAAATTCAGAAAGTCAAGATAAAAATCTTGTTTCATCCGAAGTGGAAGAAAGTAAACAAGATAAGATCGGTACAAATGAAACAGATAGTGTTTTTTTTGAAGGAGGGCTAGAAGAAAAGGCCCAAGTAATGGAGAGCTCATTTGGGGATTTTGGATCGGATCAAATAGTATTTTGTGTAGGGGAAATGGGAGACAAAATAGGAACGATAAGAGGGTATGAATCTATCCAAGATAAAAATGGTTTGATCGATTTGAGGCGGTCGATGGGAGTTATTAAAGAACTTCCCCCCGACAGACTCCCTAGAATAAATAAAGACAAATCGTTGGTCAAAATGTCGATGTTTATTGATGTGAGTAGATCGATGATCAGGAATATAGACCGAGAATTTTTGTTTAAATTTGTGTTTGAATGTGTGCGCCAATATGCAGAAATCAGAGTGTTCTTTTTCGATACAGATATAACGGAAGTGACAGAATATTTTCAGACACCGAGTCTCAAAAACTCAGTCGAGGAGATGGAGCGCGCCAGAACAAAATGGGGATCTGGGACACGAATAGGAGAATGCATAGACAAGATTATTTCGAAAGATCCGTTTATAGTTGATCGGGATACTGCAGTGGTGATAGTAAGTGATGGATGGGATGCGGGAGATTTGGGTGTTTTGTCTAAACGAATGGCAGAAATAAAGAGAAAAAGTAATATTTCGATTTGGTTGAATCCACCAGCAAGTTCAGATAATTATGAGCCAGAGGTCAGGGGGATGAAAACTGCACTTCCGTATATTGATTATTTTTTTGGATTCAACTCAATTGAGGATTTAGAGAAAATGACCAGGAGTTTAAAAAGTAGTTTGCCGTAAGAGGAAAAATAGAGGGAATTATTGAAACACAGTTTGGAGGTTTGTCCCAATCTCGTCTATGCGTTTTTTTGCTACGTGTTTAATCATTCGGAATCCAATTGAAGCTAATTTTCCACTTACTTCGACGTCCATTGTGTACTGAATTCTAGTTTCTTGTCCTTCTTCAGATAATTCGAATGTTGCAGTCCCTTGAACACTTGTATTGCTACCGGGAGCCTCACCAGTTATAGTTAGTTTGACCAGGTCGGGGTCACGTATTTCGACTAGCTCAAGTTCGGTTTCAAGTTTCATTGAAATTTTGGAAACTTTTTCATTTAAAACTGCCACATACTTGTTATCTTCTACTTTTTCTACAGATTCACAATTGGGCAGGATTTTTTGAATCATTTCTGGTTTTTGCATTTCGTCGAAAACAAATTGTCTTTCTGCAGGGACTAGGATATCTCCTTCAAATTCCATGGTAGATTATTGGTGAAGAGCTAATTTAAACCTTGTTTACTGTGCCGAGGAGGGATGGAGAGGCCATAAAACAGGGACTCAGAGGAATCGATTAAAAACAAAGCCGATAATATACCTCACGCACAATGAGAAAGTATAGTGACAAATGCTCAATTGACATTGATACAGATAGATAATTATGGACCGTGGACGGTGACTCCAAAACCTAGAAGAGAAGTGGATCTACAGACACTTCAGTCAAGATTATATGCAGACTTTTCGCAATTGTTTGGCATGAAAAAGGGATATGTTTTTTTCTCAAGGTTTGACAACATGATTGCCGTAACGAATGGAATCGATAGAGAATATCACGCATTGATCCAAGAATCGATTGGGAATCGATATCCCGTAACAGTTAGTCTGAGTATAGCGAGTGACAAAGATCCCGCAAAGGCCCTCGGGAAAGCAACTTCTCAATTACAAGTGACAGGTAGTGCCCAAGATAGTAGCCGTGTGCAGATTTTAGAGGGAGAACCTATAGAGGAAGAAAAACGGACAGAGAAAGATCTTCAAATAGCGCACTTTGACGTGAATGATGCAACTGGAAAGTATACTGATAAATTGAATGAATTTGATGCATTTATTGAAATAGAACATGGGTATGCGGAATTGATGCGATATATGCGCAAGGAATATAGCTCTTTGTCATTTTTTGTAGGGGGTGACAATGTTATTACAGTATGTTCGGAGTTGGGAGAGAAAGAATATGAGAAAGCCATTAATCATGTTCAGCAAGAAGTGGGTGTAGAACTAAAAGTTGGGGTTGGATGGGGGAGATTGGCCCAAGATGCGGGGATGGCAGCAAAACATGCACTAGAACGTTGTAGAGAAGATTCGACTATGATTGAATTCGAGTACTAAAGATAGTTGGTTAAAGATTATAATTCGCGCAGGCCTGCTTCAACTAGAGCTGGTAAGACTCTAGAAGGGGACAGAGGTAGCGTTGGGAAGCGAATTCCGGTCGCATCTGCAACGGCGTTTGCTACAGCAGGAAAGATAGTTACAGTCGCGCATTCTCCCAATCCTTTTTGTCCAAATGAAGTGGTTGGGTCAGGAGTTTCTACGTGGATAATTGAATCTTCAGGTAGCAAAGGCATGTCTGCAACGGTTGGTAAATGATAGTCAAGTAAAGTTCCAGTTGCAAGTGAGCCATCAGATTCATACTGATACCCCTCAAGAAGGACCTCTCCAAGGGCTTGGATTACGGCCCCTTGGACTTGTCCAGAGGCTAGTTTTGGATTGATTATAGTCCCGGCATCTTCTGCAACTGCGATATCAACTATATCGATTTCCCCAGTGGATAGGTCAACATCTACAACAACGGCTGCGGAAGAGAAGGTATAAACATGAGATACACTCCCAGTACCATATTCATCCATAAATTCACCTTCTTGGGTTTCAAATCGTGCTTCGCCAACAAGGGAAACTCCACCTTGTAAATCGGAGGGGCGGTTGGTTTGGTCACCATATGTAGCAAGATTTGCAAACTCTTCAATTGACATCCCATTTTCTGGTTTATTGGATTCGAAGATTCGGTCGTTGGAGATGATTACATTCGATTCAGAAATATTTAGCAGATGAGCAGCTAGTCGAATGATTTTAGCTTTGAGGTTTTGTGCAGCCATGGTTGCGGCAGTTCCTGCGAAAACAGAGGAACGGTCCCCCCAAACCCCCATATCTTCGGGAGTTATATCAGTATCTCCAATGACTATATCCACACGGTCCACGGAGACGCCCAGAGTGTCAGATACCATTTGAACAATACCAGTGGTGGTCCCAGTACCAATACTAGATGTTCCTGAAAAAACAGTGACAGATCCAAAACGGTCCATGCGAACAATTGCTCCGGAGTAATCTGCTCCTTTTGCACTTTTGTTCCCGTTGCGTTGCATAACAGTCCCCATTCCCACTCCGCGGAGTTTACCATCTTTTGTTCGATGGCCACCGCGATTTGAATCCCAATCAATACGTTCTCGGAGTTGAGTGAGGCATCCATATACATCCATATCCCGGAGTTTTAATCGTGTTGCAGTTCGCAAAGGGAGATCGGATATTTTGGGCACATTAAGTAGGCGTAAATCAAATGCATCCATACCTAGCTCCTCTGCAGCGAGGTCTATGAGCTGTTCAATTGCATACATAAATTGGGGATTTCCAAATCCGCGTACTGCAGTCCCAGGCATTATATTTGTGTAAACTAATTTATACCGAATTTCTTGGTTGGGTATGAGATAAGGGCCTCCACAAGTGAGTGCTGAAGATTTGGCAATCACAGCCCCATAGTTTGCATAAGCTCCAGTGTTTTGGAGCATATCTATATCAAGCGCCAACATTTTCCCTTCTTTTGAAAGGGCCAATCTTCCATTCATGGTTTCGTCGTAACGCCCACGTCCAGCTTGCATTTCTTCAATTCGATCTAAAAACATTTTAACAGGTTTTCCAGTGTACATAGAAAGAACGCATGTTGCAACGTGATGAGAATATCTACCAACTTTTGCTCCAAATCCCCCTCCAACATCTGAGATTTTACAGATTATATTCGTGGGGTCTAGGTCCACAACTGCAGTGGCTATAAGTTCGGGTAATCGGTGGGGAACCTGGGTAGATGCCCAAAGGGTTAGTTTTTGACTTCCATTATTCCAATCTGCTATACAACCATGAGGTTCGAGAGGAGACGGATTCGTTTTATTATTTGTAAAGGTTGCTTCCACAACTACGTCTGCATTAGAGAGGGCAGTTTTAGTATCACCTCCAACGGTTTTTCCAGCATAGATTAGATTTCCATTTATCGGATTTTTTGGGTCGGAAGATAGGTGCGGGTGGATGATAGTGGCACTATCAAGTAAGGCCGATTCCGCGTCGATTACAGCGGGTAATTTTTCATATTCGATCTCGACCGAGTCTGCTGCTTCTATCGCGGTGTTTCTATCTTTTGCCAACACAATCGCTACTTCATCCCCAACATATCGAACTCTATCGGAGGCAAGTACCTCTTCATCCACAAAACCTAGATGTTTCGCGTTTTCAGGATGGCTAAATGGGAGTACATAAGGATCAATATCCTCGGCAGTCCAGACTAGTTCTACACCAGGAATATCCATGGCTTTAGAAGTATCAATATTTAAAATTCTAGCATGGGCATGGGGACTGCGAACAAACCGTGCGTGAAGCATTCCAGGAAGTACTATATCATCTAAAAATCTGCCAGTACCAGTTACAAGTTTTCTTCCAATTTTGGTATTAATTCGCGCACCTACTACAGCGCTGGTAGAAGCAACTTGCTTGGGCGATTTGAGTTGGGCTTTGCTCATCAGGATCCCTTGTTTATTCGGTGTGCCGCGTCCTGGACACTTTCTATAATTTTAGTATATCCGGTGCATCTACAGATATTTCCAGCTAAACCGAATCGGATTTCGTCTATGGTGGGGTTAGGGTTTTCATTTAGTAATGCAGTTGAGGCGATAACGAAACCTGGCGTGCAGTAACCACATTGCATACCATGATTGTCCCAGAAAGATTGTTGGACTGGGCTGAGTTTTCCGTGGTCATCTAAACCTTCAACCGTGGTTACGTTTCTGCCATTAGCCTGCGCCGCTAGTACGTTGCAAGATTTTACTGCTTTTCCATCAAGTAAAACGGTGCATGCACCGCATTTTGCAGTTTCACAACCGCGATGAGTTCCAGTAAGATATAGATGCTCTCGAACATATTCTGATAATAGAGTTCTTGCAGGGATGATTTCACCCGTTTTGGATCCATTTACAGTTATGGTTACTATTAACTCTGATTGTGGTTCTTGGTTTGCATTAGACATTTTTAAGCACCTCCTTGGGCACAATCTACCGCAGTGGTAATTGCACGTTTGGATAAAGTTTTCATTAATTCTTGTTTGAATAGAATAGACCCTTCTGCGTCTTCAATTGGGTCTGAATTTTCGCCAATAGATATGGCAGCTTCTGTGATGAGTTCAGTTGTGGGTTTTTGTCCGAGGAGAATGTTTGCTGCATCCTCAGAAAAGGTTGGCCCGGGTTCAATTGCACCAGTTACTATTTTTGCTTGAGAGATGAGGTCGCCTTCCAGGGTTATTAGTGCACCAACAGTGGCTACGGGGTAGGCGCCTTCGCTCGGCTCCCATTTTTCATATCCCACCCCCGTCGGGGAAGAAATCTTGGGGAATCGAACTTCGGTTATGAACTCATCTTCCTCTAGATTGGTGGCGTAAAAACCCTGGAAGAAATCGCTTCCGGAATAAATGGTTTCGCCGCGAACAGATGTAGCTTGGATTTCAACATCTAGAAGAGCAGATAGGACAGGAGGGTCCCCTGCAGGATCTGCATTGGCAACAGATCCACAAATAGTACCCCGGTTTCTAACTTGTACATCTCCAATATGGGATGCTACTTGAGATAGAACGAGACAATGATTCTTTACAGTTTCAGATTCGGCGACTTCTGCGTGTCGCGCAGTTGGTCCAACTTTTACTTGTTGGTTTTCAAAGGTTATGTAATTGGCATTTTTTAGTCCATTGATATCAATAAGACAAGAAAGGTCTGCTGCTCTAAGGCGCAAAAGTGGTAGAAGGCTCTGGCCACCTGCAATTAGAAATGCATTTTCCTGCTCGGATAGCAACTGACAGACTTCATCAATAGTTTCTGGACAAATATAGGTAAAATCCCTCATGATTGGTGTTTTCCACGGTAAATTACCTCTTTGACTATAATGACGTTTGCGGTACGACGGTTTTGCGAAAAGATCTTTTTGTAAGAGGAACAGGAATTCAATATGGCAGATATATTGATTACCGATGGTGTCGTGATTACGATGGATTCGGACAGATCCGTTATTGAAAATGGAGCAATTGCAATTGAAGGTGAACAGATCATTGACGTGGGCCAATCAGAGGATATTAAATCAAGTCACGATGCGGACGTGGTTATTAGTGCAGAAAAGCATGCAGTAATACCAGGATTGATAAATACCCACACACATGTTGCAGATATTCTTTTAAGAGGGGGCGGACAGACAGATAGGGCTCTTTATGATTGGTTATTTAATGTGACTAAACCTGCCCGGGCAGAAATGAACGCAGAGGAGCATGCAATTGCTTCTGCATTGTACTGTTTAGAATCAATTGAATCGGGAACAACTACATTTGTGGAAAATGCGATAGGGGGTGGATCGGGTTATGCAGATGATATTGTAAAATCAAAATTAGAAGTGTATGATCAGGCAGGAATGAGAAACATATATTGTCAATCTTTTATCGATGAAAACATGGAATCTGCGTTGTCTGACTTTGTTAAATTATATCGAGATGCTGCCCCAGGTGTAAAACGTGCAAGCACGGATCTAGATGATACAGATGGGTCTATTAAAAATATTGAAGATCTTATAAAGAAATGGAACGGGTCAGCAGAGGGTAGACAAAGTATTTGGCCGGGTCCATTATCTCCACGATGTACAACTACAGATGGGCTACAAGCATGTTATGCCATTGCAGAAGAACATGACGTGATGACAACCACCCACGTTTCAGAGACGTATCATGAGGAATTGGCATTGGGGGGTGGGCATTTTTCAATGACAGAATATATGAATGTCATTGGATGCTTAGGGGAAAGGGCCTTATTTGGCCATTGTGTTCACTTGAGTGAATCGGATATACGACTGATGCAACAAACGGATGCGCGAGTAGCGCACAATTGCATTTCAAATTTGATGTTGGGGTCGGGCACTGCACCCATACCAACTATGCTCAATTATGGAGTCACAGTGGGGATTGGAACCGATAATGCGAGTTGCAGCGATACAGTCAATATGATAAACGATATGCGATATGTTGCGTCACTCCATAAAGGAGTTCACTCGGATTCGACTATCATGACTCCGGAAAAGGCACTCGAGATGGCAACCATAGATGGGGCCCGGGCAATAGGACAAGAAAAAAATTTGGGGTCCATTGAACCCGGAAAAAAAGCAGACATAGTTCTTTTAGGACTAGATTATACACATTTCCAACCAATTAGGAATGTAGTTTCTGCAATCGTATATCAGGCCCAGGGATTTGAAGTTGATACAGTTATTTGTAATGGGAAGGTGATCATGAAGGATAGAGTAGTGGATGGGATTTCAGTGAATTATCCTGATTTGTATGAACAGGCTGCTGATGCGGCAGATGCCGTTATTAAAAGAACAGGTTTGGAGAAAATAGTACTTGCAAACAGACCGTGGAAATCAGTAGGCCACGTGGAAAGATAAGCGTCAGGAGTAGACAGGTTTTACACATAGCGGGGTTTCAGGTATAGTGAGATTGACTAACATGAGTGAAAAAAATGAAAAAGAATACACTATTGCTGGTAGAAAATTTAAAATGTCGGACTTTCCAGATTATGTTGGAGGAATGCCACCAGATCCGGCGGTAATTCACGATATAGATTATTTAGACGAAATGGAGAAGATTTGGGGTAGGAAATGGGGAGATCAAGGGATTGGTCAATTGAAAGAAGTCGCCCTAGTCATGGCGACTGATCATGAAAACCACGAGATATTCCTAGATAAACGGAATCAAGAATATTTTATGATGACATATGGAGAGGCAGATCTACCAGCTTTGCGGGGGCAGCAGGAAGATTATGCAAGGACGTTGGAAGAAGAAGGGGTGAAAGTTAGATTTATGGAATATGAGGATCCATGGGGAGCATACGGACCGCTTAGAAAGATGTTCGTTGGAGCACTTCTGGGTACAGTGTTGAGAAATGGTGTGATACTTAGAAGATATGGTCAAGGGGCATACCTGAGGGGTTTGAATCGGCATACACAAAAGTTCTTCACAGATATTGGGTGCCCAATCTCGTTGCAAATCACAGGTAAGGGGATATTAGAACCCGCATGGCCATGGGTTGCAGAAGGAGTGGTTGTAGGAGGATTTGGTAGGGCGTGTAATCGTGAAGGATTGGAACAGGCACTACCACAATTCAAAGCGGCAGGCCTAAGAGAAATTGTGATGGGAAGTAGCTCTTCGATTCATGCCACGATGCAATCGAGTGGTGCATTCCATATGGATGGTGTATTGAATATTGTTGATGTGGGTCTTGCAGTTGTGTACCCACCTCAACTAGACTTTGGAGTTTACAAGTGGCTTGCAGATCATGGTATTGAGATGATTGAAGTTCCACCAGAAGAACAGCATTTGCTCCCATGCAATGGTATGCTACTAGAACCTGGTAAATTAATTCAAGGGGTAGAAACACCGAAAACTAATAAGGAACTAGAAAAAAGAGGAGTAGATGTAATTGAAGTGGAGACATCGCAAATAAAGATGGGTGGCGTAAATGGAATTCGGTGTATTACCTGTAGATTGCATCGAGAACCTGGACCAGAATTAGAAGAAGTGGCTAGAAGGATTCCGGATAACAAACCGGATGGGCTAGTCAACTTCGTCAGTGGAGACAATTACGAGAAAGGCAATTTTTAATTTATTAATTATTCAGTCTCAGAGATTTTTAAATAGATATCTTCAGGAGTTATAGGCAACTCTTTAAATCGATGCCCTGTTGCATCTCTAATCGCGTTTGCGACTGCAGGGATTACAGCGACTGTGGGGGATTCTCCGATACCTTTTGCCCCGTATGGACCTTGAGGATGGCCTTCTTCTAAGAAAATTGGAACTACCACCGGGTGTTCATGAATCGTTGGGATTTTATAATCGGAATAATTTGCATTGATGGTTCTTCCTGATTTTTCGTCGTAAACCATTCCTTCATATAAAACTCCTGCGAGTCCCATGCTAATTGCCCCAATAATTTGTTCATCGACTAGTTTTGGGTTGATAGCTTTTCCAACATCGAAGACCCCAACTATTTGGTCCACTTTGACCTCTCCAGTGTGGAGATTGACACGGACACTTGCACTAACTGCCCCTTCTGAATAGAATGAGTTCACACGACCTGGTTTACCGGGTTGAGGATCTCCAGCTTCAATAACCCAGGTGTCTTTTCCAATGATTTCTCCACCCCGTTTTAGGAAGTATCCTGATTCGTAAATGGCTGCAGTGAACACGTCTGTTATTTCAATTCCTGCATCGGGATCTCCTT
>CEUL01017136.1_pt1 | contig 55220 bp, 49 predicted proteins | sample 427021 | NCBI WGS metagenome assembly CEUL01 (sample SAMEA2622800, study PRJEB7988) | marine metagenome | isolation source: saline water (ENVO:00002010), including | reverse complement strand
GTAGAATGTACACGTCTCTTTTGAATGAAATATTATGGATATAATCCAAATCATATTCCAATTTTTTCCCTGGATCCAGATCATACGGTCCAGCTATCTGAGCGCTCCCTGTAAGCCCAGGCTTTATAGCTAACCTTTTATCGAATTGTGGGATTACTTTACTAAACTCGTGATGTAATTCAGGCCTTTCTGCCCTAGGTCCTATGAATGACATGTCGTTTTTAATTATATTTAATATTTGAGGGAGCTCATCAAGTGCAGTAAGCCTTAGTAGTTTCCCGATTTTAGTAATTCTAGGGTCAGATTTGCTGGCCCAAACTGGGCCAGAGGTCTCTGCATTTACTATCATAGTTCTGAATTTATATATTTTGAATAATTTCCCATCTTTACCGATTCTTATTTGTGTGTAAAATATTGGTCCTTTGTCTTCCACCCATATACACACTGGTATGATGACCCAGATTAGTAGCCAGATCAATGGCAATGGGGGAATTATGTGTGCTGATATAACGATTAGTAAGTCTAAAGGCCTTTTATATCTTGGATACTCGACCAATTTATATCTCTACGAATTCATTGAAGGGCTGATGTAGTATTTTACTGACAATTCTCTGAGAGGCTAATCCATCGCCATAAGGATTAGATTGCTTGATATATTTCTGATATTCAGATTGATGCTCGATTACTTTAGAGGTTTGATTAATGATATTGGTTTTATCTGTGCCCAACATTAGTCCCACCCCTTTTGCCACACCTTCTGTACGTTCAGTTTGGTTACGTAATATGAAAACTGGTGTTTTTAATGTGGGCGCTTCTTCTTGTATTCCCCCTGAATCAGTGATGATCAAGAAACAATGTTTAAGAACTTGTATAAAGTCGAAATAGTTAAGAGGATCTATTAATGAAATATTTTTTATTCCCTGCAAATCTTTGTAAACTTTTGATTGCACATTGGGGTTAGGGTGGACTGGGTAGATGACATGAATGTCTTCTGTATATTTGCTGGCTAAAGATTTCAGAGCTTCACAAATTGACTCTAAGGGTCTTCCAAAATTTTCCCTTCGATGAGCCGTCACCATAATTATCTTAGTGTTTAGATGCGCTACTTCGAGTACATTTTTCACGTGGTCCGATTCATCAGCGCTGGAAGCTATTCGGAGAGCATCTATTACTGTGTTTCCAGTTACGATTACATCTTCGTTAGAGATTCCTTCTGACAACAAATTACTTTTAGCACTTAAAGTCGGCGCAAAATGTAGATCTGTTATTTTACTGATGAGTTGGCGATTAATTTCTTCTGGGTATGGCTCTAATTTATTATAAGTTCTAAGGCCTGCTTCAACATGCGCTACTCGTACACCGTTATAGAATCCTGACAATGCTGCAGATAAAGCCGTTGATGTGTCCCCTTGTACTAATATCCAGTCGAAAGGTTTTTGCCTTAATATTTCACTTATTCCTGCCAATGATCTACTGAAAATTTCATCCAAGGTTTGATTTTTGGACATTAGGTCGAGATCATAATTTGGAGTTATTTCGAAATTGATTAGAACGTCATCTAAGAGAGCACGATGTTGAGCTGTTACGCATACTTCTACATTTACATCCTTAGGGTATTTTTGAAACTCCAATATTGTAGGAGCGAGTTTAATCGCCTCGGGTCTAGTTCCGATTGCAACTAGTATATTCAGCATTATGAGAGGTTAGTTACTTATCTCTCTAACGGCTGAAGATGCTCCAGGTCCAAACTGTGCAACCTTATCTATAAGATCCCAGTTTTGTTTGAACCAATCTACCGTATTAGAGATTCCTTCTGTGAATTCTGTGTTAGGTTGGTATCCTATCAAGTTATTGGCTTTATCTATGGATGCTAAAAGACGGGATTTAGTGTCCCAATTTCTTCTCTTAGCGAAAGTTATACCTGCTGTATTACCTGTTAATTCATTAATCAAATTTGCCAGATCAATAATTTGAGTTTCCTTTCCTGACGCAAGATTAAATTCTTCTCCAATTGCTTCTTCATGAATCCCTGATGCTAGAAGCCCATTTGCAATGTCAGTTACATATGTGAAATCCCGGGTCTCGTCTCCGTTGCCGGTTATAGGAAGAGGTAAACCTTTTAGAGCCCAGTAAATGAAATTAGGTATGACGTTATGGTATTGTCCTGGAATTTCTCCAGGTCCATAAGAATTAAAAAATCTCGGCTTAACGATTTTTAATTGATGATGGTTGAAATAATAATTACAATATAATTCACCGAGCATTTTTGTAATTTGGTACGGTGAGCTTAAATGCATAGACATAAAAGATTCCGTTAAAGGCAATGGTGAATCGCTCCCATAGATTGAGCATCCAGATGAAGCATATATAAATCTATCTATCCCTGTTAAAGTTGAATATTCGAGTAATTTCAATGTGCCTTTGCCATTGATGTCCAGATCCCATTCTGGGTGGTCTACAGAATTTTGGTTCGCAAAGAGCGCTGCTAGATGAAATATCACATCTGGTTTTTCATTAAATACTCTCTTGAGAATAACTTCGTCTAATATGTCCCCATTTACGAAAAGTAGATTAGAAGTGGATGGTAAATTCCAGCTTTGTCCTGAAGATAGGTTGTCGAGCACAATAACTTCTGCACCTTGAACAAGTAGTGCTTTTGTTAAATTGGAGCCTATTGCGCCAGCTCCTCCGGTTACTAAAATTCTCTTATTTTTGTATTCTGGATAGTTCATAATAATCCCTTGCAGATTGTCATTTTACTAAGGTAGCAAAAAGTTCTTGATATTTGATAGTAGCGTTAGATACATTCAAATGGTTTTTTATATAATTTAAGCCATTTTTGCCTAATTCTTCTCTCAGATCATCATTGTCAACGAGCCGAATTACTGATTCTGCTAATTGACTATGGTCCTCAGGAGATATGTTTATTCCGCATTTTATTTTCTCAACTAACTTAGGCGCATCTCCAGATGATTCCATAGAACATATTACAGGTATTCCGGATGCCATTATGGAGTATATTTTAGAAGGGACGACAGGGGTTTTCACTACAGACTTTAAAGTAGCTAGTCCAAGTTTAGAATTTGTCAAAATAGTCTCATATTCATTACGCGGTAGCATGGGCAATAGTTTTATATTATCTAGCTTAAAGTCTTCTATTGAGTTACAAAGATATTCTTTTTGGGCACCGTCTCCTACAATCACCCATACAATGTCAGTACGAGCAATGGTTAATTTAGCCGCATTGATAATTATGTCTAAGTCTTGAGAGTGCCCTAATACTCCACCAAATGTAATCAAATTAGAACCGAGGAGAGAATGTTTATTTAATGTTTCATTGACTGTATTGTGACGAATACTATCAGGTAAATTAACCCAGTTTTCTATTATGGTTATTTTGTCCTTGGATGCCCCGTGAAATTGTACATGCTCAAGATTCCCTTCGGACATTACGGTGATGTGGTCTGAATGTTGATAACAAAATACTTCTAGATTTTTGAAAATTTGTATAAGTGAAGGGTTTTTTAACATCCCGAGGTCAATAATGCTTTGAGGTACAAGGTCTTGTATGTTGAGCACTACTTTGGTTCCTTTGAGTTTACTATTAAGTATTCCGGCTAAGCATAATGGTAAAGGAGGGGAATATACTAAACACACATCATGCTTTTTTATAAACAATGATACTAATGATAGAGCAATAGATACCCAAATTTGCCATAATCCTCGGCCTATCCTGAATATCCCTTCAAACCTAGGGCATCTTATTCTATGGATTGTGAGGCCATTGATTCTTTCTGTAGCCCACATTTTTTTCTTGTAATTGTCTAAATTACCTGTTGCGTGATACTGAGGAATAGTTGTGAGTACAGTCACTTTGTCCCCGTTTTCGGATAGATTGGTTGCTAAATCGTGGAACAAATTGGATGCCGAACCATTATCAGGAGGGAAATAGGCTGTTATTAATAGAATGTTCACTTGAGCAGTTTTTCGAATGATGACAACATTTGATTTTCGCCGGTTAGAATCGATGTTTCTATTGCAAAGCTTGTTAGGGTGGTGTTGATGGGATCTGAGGTAGTAGATTGATTGATATTTGAACGTGTGATGGCATTATAAAGGTAAGTGAGCTGGTTTCTATGTCCTCTGTCGGTGGATAGCCAACTGGAGATACTTTTGGTGGATGATTGTGAAGTCATAGTAGCTTTTTTGAAATTATCTATGGAAACAACGGTTCCTCCGCAATAGATTTCAATATGCTCTCGTCGATGCCTTCGATTGCCTGATGTGACATAAGTAATATTAATGATAGAACCAGAGGTCATTTGCAAGTTGATAACGTAGTCACCCGTACAAGAGCCAACTTGGTAAGCGAATGCTGAGGACACTAAAGAATCAGTAAAAAATTGCGCGAGGTCAATAAAATGACAGATTTCTCCAATTATCCGGCCTCCTTGACTAGTCTGGTCTGCCCAACTATTTGGATTCAAATTACCAGCATTTACTATCATATTAATAGTGAGAGGAGTGTTAGAAGGAAGTTGTTTTTTAGCCCAGTTAGAAAACTTTGAAAAGCGCCTGTTAAAACCTACCATCAGAACGGGTTTATCATTTTCATTGAAAGATTCATGTAAGGTATTGATAGTTTTCAGTTCTTCTAAGTTTAATGCTAGGGGTTTTTCTACGAAAACGTGTTTTTTTGCTCGCAGGCATTCTTGCACTAAATAGGCGTGTGAATCATGTCTTGTTAAGATTATAGCTAGTTCTATTTTGGGATTTTGAATTATTTCTGAATGGTTAGTACTGCTCGCTTCGAAGTTATATTTTTTCTGCATATGTCTCAATCGAGCACCATTAGGTGTGCAGATACTGCTTAACCGGAACGAGGAATTTTTCTTTAGTGCCGGAAGGAAGGTGCCATTAGCGTATAATCCTGCTCCAATGACTCCGGTTGATAGGGCTGAGGAATCAAATACTGAAGGTTTGCTTTGGTTTGGTTGTAGGGTTGCAGTGTTATTCGAATGCTTTTTTGATGCCTCTTGGCTATCGTAATTCAAAACAATACCAATGTGGTTATGGCGGGGACTTAATATTTCTTTGTAAGCTTTTAGAGAGTCATTAATGTTGTAATTGGCTGTTATTAGTTGCTCCACATCACATTGTTTACTATCAAGGCATTCTAGGAATTCATTAATATTTTCATAGGCCGTGGGGTGTGCGGTATTTTGATATGGGTTATCATCTCCCCAGGCTTTAGATACAGCAAACTGTAATTCTTTTTCATAAAATAATTGCCTCGGTATATTTAACCCGGTAAGACCGGTAGATATCACTTTCCCTCTAAGTTTGACGGCAAGAGCACTGGCTTCTATAGGTTCATTACTATTAGTTGAAGCAGTGATAATGATTGAATCTAGCCCTTCACCCTGTGTGTGAGATTGGACTAAATTTTGGAAATCATCATAACGAGTTGTGGTTATGATATCTGGGACTAAGGATTTGGCTAGTAATAGTTTGTCAGGGTCAAGATCTATAGCAATAACTTTACATTTATATGATGATAGAAGTTGGATGGTTATCAGCCCTATTAACCCAATTCCGATGACCCCAATTGTATTTCCATTTTCCGCCTTTGCCATTTTGATGGACTCTAACGCAATTCCTCCTAATGCACAAAACGCTCCGGAATTGAAAGAGACACCTGAAGGTAGTAGAGCACACATATGTTCTGGCACTGAAACGTATTCTGAATGTGAAGCAAACCCAGATCCGGTGCATGCGACCCTATCTCCGAGTTTAAATCCTGTAACAGCATTACCAATATCTTCAATTATTCCACTTGATGAATAACCTAATAGTATAGGATTTTCTAATCTGGCATTCACCTGCCTATAAGTTTCTGCTATCCCCTCAGTTTTGATGTTGTTGAATACCCTCCTGACGAGATCTGGTCTGTGTGTTGCTTTCCCAATTAAAGATCTGCGAGCTAGGTCAATCATTGTTTTTTCTGTGCCTACACTTACCACTGATGCTTCATTTTTAACTAAAATTTCGTTTGATTTCATCGTAGGTTTATCTATAGTCACCAGTGCCAATTGGCCAGTTTTGTATTCTTGTTGGACTGCTTTCATAATTGAATTATTTTCTCTTAATTTCCCATAAGTGAGTTGTCATATGTTCTTTTTTTACGGAAATTCCTGTAGCGGCTAGGAATGAACTTGAGTTATATCCCGTTGGCAAAGAAATATTGGCGAACTGGAACAATTTGCTAGGGAGCATACTTTTGTCCCATTTTACTACATTGTCCCAATCTTGGCCGTTGCTACTAATAACCAGAGATGCTGATTTGCTTTTATTTACACTACTAGGTTCTACTGCAGAAGAGAAACATAAAATGTTAGAAATATTGCATGCAGACAGAGAAGAGCTTGGCATGGGGCTTAAAGGATTCAAAGAACCATCTTGATCTATGAGGTATATGTGGTTAGCTTCAAATGGTGTATCAGATGCGAAATACAATCCTTCGGGGCGAGGAATTCCAGCGACGCAACGTATTTGCTGCTTACCTTGGAATACAATTTTCAGATTATCCATGTTTTTATCTGCAGTCATAATCAAGCATTCGTTGTGCTCGTCTCCTGTAAAAATCCAGAAGGAGTTTATGTATTGATCCCAAATTATGTTATGAATATGGCGTATGGCCGACTTAGGGAATGTGTACGCTATTGACCAAGACTCACCTAAATCGTAAGAAGCATAAATGTTAACAGGGTCTCTAGCCGGATTAGAAAAGTACTCTCCCCAAAAAATGTGTCCTTCTGGATTAGTTGTTAATGATAATGGTCTAGTTCCTCTGGTGATGCTAAATATTTTTCTGAAGGCTTTCGAATCGGCTGGAAGCTTTACGAGAGCTTTATCTATGATTCCAATCAATTCGTTATTGCCTAGTGCGGTTAAATGGTGGAATCCAGATCTTTTAATTCGAGCTAATGTTTTAGAATATTCGCAAGCTCTCTGACTTAAGTTTGGGTTATACCTACCAATAAGATTCCATTGTTCACTTATGGATGCAGTGTCATAAGAATATACGTTGTAACCACGAGCGGCATAGAGTTTTGTATTGTCCCACATCAAGGCTTTAATGTTAGGAAATCTCGCGGAATGATGGATTGTATGGTTTAGCATGAGATTCTTAACGAAGAATGAAATCTCCGAGAACCAATACATCCATGTTAGTCCTCAAGAAGCATTCTAGTGCTTCAGAAGGAGTGCATACAATGGGTTCATTTTCATTAAATGACGTATTTAATATTACTGGTACACCAGTAATATTGTTGAATTCGTTGATCAAATTCCAGTATCTAGGATTTGAGTCCTTAGATACTGTCTGGATTCTGCTAGTACCATCAATGTGGACAACTGCAGGCAAGAGATCTTTTTTGTCAGGTTTAATGTTTGCATTCACTAGCATGTAAGGAGACGGTCTATCAGTATCAAAATATTCTGATACGGATTCTTCTAGTATTGAAGGAGCAAATGGTCGGAATGTTTCTCTTAGTTTAATCCGTTCATTCAGGATTTCTCTCATGTCATGTCTCCTAGGATCTGCAATTATGCTCCGATTACCTAATGCACGGGGGCCAAATTCTGTTTTTCCTTGGAACCATCCTATTATTTTGCCCTCTGAAATGTCTTTGGCAGTGATTTGGCATAGCCTGTTAGTGTCAGTGAATTCTGTGACAGATTTGCCCGACTGAGCTATTTCTAGAGTGTAAGCTTCTAAAACTTCAGCAATTTGGTTTCTGTCATAGGAAGGCCCCCAGTATGCATGCTCCATAGGTTGTACCCTGGGATTGTCGAGAACATCATGCCAAACGTATAGTGCAGATCCTAGAGAAGTTCCTCCATCCCAAGCAGCTGGTTGAATATATAGTTCTTCAAAAGGAGTGTTATCTAAAATCTTCGAATTCATAGTGCAATTTAGAGCTACCCCTCCAGCCATCGTTAATTTTTTCAAGCCGGTTTTTTTGTGTAGTTTGTTCAGCATGTCGAAAACTACTTCTTCCAGACGCCTTTGCAACGAAGCTGCTATGCCGTAATAAAATTCAGTCATAGGCTCATCGTATTGACGTACTGGCTGGCCTAAAGCTTGAATTAAATTAGGTGAATAGAGGATATCTACTATAGGTTCTCCTTCCAGCCATTGCATACTATTCACATTTTTATGGTGAGTGAAGTAATTAAGATCCATTTTGAACCCAATCTGCCTTGGGTCTGTAGTGATTAGACTTCTGAAGAAGTCCATTCTATTTGGTGTGGCATAAGCTGCTAGAGCCATAGTTTTATATTCATCGCCAAACTTAGGCAATCCCAAGTATTGAGTAATAGCTGTATATAAAATTCCAAGAGAATGGGGAAATTTGACTGCGCCATCTATATGTAATTTATTGCCTCTACCGACACCCCACATAGCGCTTACAAAATCTCCAAAGCCGTCAACAGAAAAGACAGCAGATTCTTCGTAAGGAGAAGCATAAAAAGCACTAGCAATATGAGCTTTATGATGCTCTACTTTGTGTAGTTTAGGCTGAAAATTTGTGCTAACTGTGTTTAAACTTTGCTGTAATTCATCTTGTAAGTTGAGTACTTTGCTGTTGGCTTTTAAACGATCTACTACTCCTGATACATTAGGTCGGTTTAGTAATGTAAAAAGCACTTTTTCCCAAAAATGGGCTTTAGGATTCCTGCAAATAGCTATGTGTTGTAAGTCTTGAGTGCCATAATTTGAAGCATCAACACAGAATTTTACTCCATGGTACGGGAAGCCTGCAGAGTGTTTTATTCGGGTAAATCTTTCTTCTTCTACAGCTGCAGTAAGTTCTCCATTGGTCAAAATTGCAGCCGATGCGTCAGCATTGTATGCATTTAATCCTAAAATTAACATTTCAATTATCTGCCAAGCGTATTATTTTGGAGTAGTTCATCATATATAGATTCTATGGTACCAGTGAGCAATTGAGAATCGAATTTAGTTTTTACCCACTTTCGACCATTATTTCTCATTTTGAGTCTTAGATAAGGATCGTCAATCAAATTAATTATGGATTGGCCTAAAAAGTCAGGATTATTCATTGGGATTACAAGACCTGTATATCCATGCACTACCTCTTCAGGATTACCTCCCACATTAGTTGCTATAACAGGGGTTCCGCAGCTCATAGATTCTAGAGGGACGAGAGGACCAGCATCTGTAAGAGAAGGCTGAACTATTAAATCTATGGAGTTTAGTAGTTTGGGTATATTATCTTGGTATCCTGTGAATGTTACCTGGGTATTTAATTTAAACTTGGTTATTAATTTTCTTAATTCTTCTTCATACAAAGATTGATTATCAGGACAGTCTCCAATAATTAGAAAATGAATATCCGCACGAGATTGTTGCACATAATTGGCTGCTTGAATAAATAACTCGTGTCCTTTTCGCGGATCTAATGCACTAATCATGCTAACTACATATGAATCTTCTTGTATACCGAATAAACGGTGTGCATACTTGGTTTTTTTAGTGGGTTTGAATACATCTGTATTGATACCGTTATATACGGTTATGATTTTTTTTTCGTCTACGCCTGAATCTTTTAGTTTTTCCGACACAGCGTTTGACACAGCGATGACACGAGTGCAAGAACCATTAATAATTTGAGCAAATAGAGCGCTAAATATTGATTTAGCGAATCCTAGCCCATGTACATGAACAATGTGAATAGTTCCTGTAAGTCTGGCTGCCAACAATGTACTGAAACATATTTCATTATTTGAATGGATTAGATCTATGTTGTTTTTTTTAATAAACTTACATAGAGAGAAGACTTTTAATGGAAAATTGATAACAATGGATGAAAACTCCATAAGATTTTTCGGACGGCTAATGTTATATATATCTGGAGAATACCTGAAGGTTACATTTGGAGACATGGGATGATTGGGTAATGGACTACCCAAGATCAATTCATACTTTTCATAAGGTAATCCGGCTAAGATTGTATTTCCCACATGTTGTGGACCACCAGAATCTTTACTAGGATCAGCAAATAATATTTTAGGTTTGGGTGTGGTCATATCACTTAAGTAGGATATCCACGATTCTTTGGGAGGTTTTACCATCCCATAAATCTGGGATAACCGAATCTTTTGAGTGTGCTGCGTCAATTGCATCTCTTATAAGTTCGGTCAATCCGGGTTCATTCGGATTGATTAAAGTATTTGTCCCCTTGCTGACGGTTATAGGTCTTTCTGTTGTGCTTCTTAGAGTGATGCAAGTAGTTTTAAGATATGTGGTTTCTTCTTGAATTCCTCCAGAGTCTGTGATCACGGCATTAGCATTTTTCAACAGGCATAAAAAATCAATATAGCCTAACGGTTGTATACAAATCATGTTATTTGAATTTATGTTCTTTGTAATACTGCGAATTCTACCTTCCGCTCTGGGATGGACTGGGAATATTATAGGATTTAAGGGAGGTAAGTTTGATACTGCACCTAGTAATGTTGCTAGAGATTCATCATCATCCACATTAGAAGGTCGATGCAATGTCAAAATGTTATACGGTATTATTTTCTCACTTCCTTGGGATTGTAAATTTAAATTTTGCAGGATTAGTGATTGATCAATCTTTTTCATGGATGATATGAGGGTATCAATCATGATATTGCCAACAAAATAAATATGGTCTTTTTTAATGTTTTCATCTGTTAAGTTAGAGTTTGCATCTTCTGATGGTGTAAATAAGTAAGATGAAATGTTATCAGTGATGATGCGATTGATTTCTTCTGGCATAGTGTAATCACGGGATCTTAAACCAGCTTCTACATGGGCAACTGGTATGGACAGTTTGGATCCCGCTAAAGCCCCTGCTAAAGTGGAATTAGTGTCCCCATAGACGATTATACTATCGGGCTTGAATTCGGTGATAGGTTTTTCGATTCGGATAAGCATTTCCGATAATTGTTGGAGTCCGTTACCTCCGGAAACTTCCAAATTGATGTCAGGCATTGGCAAGTTTAGTTCGTTAAAAAAAATTCCTGACATGTTGCTGTCAAAATGCTGACCAGTATGAATCAGGAGCTGCTCACAGGGGTTAGGTTGATTTTTGAGAGCTTTTATTAATGGTGCAGCTTTTATGAAATTAGGCCTAGCTCCAACTATATGTAAAATCTTGTTATTGTTGGCCATATTGATTGATTGCATCCTCCATTAAGAATTCAACATTTTTCGCAACTAAGTCGTAAGAATATAATTCTAGAACTTTTTTTCGGGCAACTTCTCCTAGTTCTGTACGAAGTTCTTTTGACTCAATTAAGCGTTGCAGATGACTTCGTAAATCTTTAACGTTTCCCGTTTCATAGCAAGTTCCTATTCCAAGTTTGGATCTTGCTTTTCCCCATGGCAGGTCAGTTATGATCACAGGAGTGCCACAAGCTGAGGCTTCAATACAACTCAAAGAAGATTCGCCAGGGTAGACACAAATGTCTGACATTTTCATCAAGGAGGGCAGTTGGGTGATTGGTACAAAAGATATGGTAAGCACTCTATTAGACACACTAGATAATTGGAAAGGTTCCATACATTGTTTTATGAAGGCAGAATTACCCCCTCCTACAAAAATCAGCCATAAACTAGGGTCGTCAATCATTAGTGGCAACATGGCTTTAGTTAATATGTCGGTTCCTTTTTCTTGTGATAGTTTCCCTGTTTGCATTATTATTGTTGCATCATCAGGAATCCCATAGTATGTTCGAGTTCGTGGTGATGATTTAAGGTCGTCTCCAAATATACCAGTATCTATTCCAAAATCTAATTTGCCTACTTTAGCTGGATTTATACCTTGTTGAGTAATCATAAATTCGCATGATTCATCACTCATACCTAGGAAAGAAGAAACGTTTTTATTTAAGTATATTTTGGTTAATAGCTTGAGAGCGAAATAATACATTCTAGCAAGAATCCCAGATCTTTGAGCAACAAAAGCCATATGATTGTCCATTATCAATGGTATACGGAGCTTTTTTGAAATGTTAACTAATGCGAAAGCTAATGGAGAACTCGTACCGTGGCAGAAAATAATATCAGGGTTAATCTCTTTAATTTTCATGAATAAGCCTGAGAGCCAGATACGTCTTTTGAATTCGAGTTTTACAGGCAGCCTATGAATGAGAACATTCTCAATAGTTTCTGTTGATTCCCCAATATGCCGAGGACCTAATATATGCTGCCAGGTGTTTTCATAGTCAGGTACTGGAGTGTATCTGTCCGAGGTTATTATATGAACTTCGTGCCCATGCTTAGCGTTCCATTTTGGGAGTATGAATTCTTGGTAACCCATCTCTGGCATGACGTAATCTGCAACATGTAAAATGTTCATTATCGCCTAGCCTGCGATATGTACCATTGTATGGTTTTTGCCAAACCATCTTCCAATGTCCACATGGGTTGCCATGGTATATATTCCTTTGCATCTATTAGGTCACTAGGGCTCCCATATTTTAAATTCGATGTGTCATCAACGTTAAATTCGACCTGTTCTGGGTTTTTATCCATTAAGGTTAAGATTTGGTCAGTGATGTCTTTTACGGTGGTTGATGTATTTGTACCTATATAGATGGGTTCAGGAGGGCACGTTTCCAAACCTGCTAGTAAAATAGCGTTTACTACATCATCAATATACAGTACATCGCATTGTCTGTTGAGCTTCAGTTTTACGGGGGTCTCATTATTCATTAGGGAAGTAATTGTGTATGGAATTAGGTTTAAAAGATTCTGATTAGGTCCATATGTCATGCAAATATTCAATGGTGATATATTGGCATGATAGTTCAATTTATATAATTGGCTATACAATGATGTAACTGTTTTAGACACAGAATAAGGAGTTTTAATTTCCGAGTTTTCTAGTATGGATCCGGGCATTATTATTCTCGTTTCCGGGATATAGGTCATGGTGTGTTCGAGGATGTTTAATGTTGAAACTACATTATTTGTGTTTGCTTCTCTAATATTCTCGATTTCAGATTGGCTAGAAACCCATCCTGCAAGATGAAAAATTATCGAATAAGATTGTCCTAGAAACAGGCTTCTACAAGATTCGAAGTCAGATAGATTACAAAACTTGGTGTTCAAAGAAGATGAATTACTTCTACTAACACTAGTTACGTCTGCATTCAAAGTTTCCAATATTTTGATTAATCTTCGCCCTATGAACCCTGATCCACCAGTAACTAGAACAGGTAATTTGCTGTATGGCTGCAGTTTTCTACTAGACCAGTCAATCATTAGATTTCCTGGCTCTATAATTTCCTAGAGGTTTCCATCTTAATACAGATATAGTGGCTAATATTATTACCAGACTGTCTATTGGGAACCTAAACCTAGGTGAAGACCAAAAGATTATAGTGGTTATGTATGCATAGAATATAATAGACATAAAAATCCAAAACTCCATTGACCTATAGAATCTAAATGAAGATACGAACAGAAGTAATATAGGAACCCAAACGATAAATAATATTATGTCGTTCCTGGTCACCTGCGAGTCAAAAGGATCAGGCCTACTACCCCAGAAGTTTATTGTTCTTTCGAATAATATTTTGGGAACTATTTTGCCATTAGAGGATAATTCTTGTTTTATAGCTAAGAGGACGAAAGATTTTTGAGCCGCATACGAGGCGTTGTCGTTGGCAAGCTGTGCATATTTAAGAACATTTGTACTATTTTTATCATATCCTCCTTCTTGAATGATAGGGCTATTGAAATCCCCATTAGATAAGATGAGTCCGTATGCAAGCCGAGTCTCCGTAGGTATAAAAGACCCGATGGAATTATAATTCCTGATTATTACTGGAGATGTAATTATAACGATTGTAGCGACTATAATTATCCACTGTTTTATATTTATGAAAGTGTTTGTCGTGGTTGCTTTTATTACAATACTTGAAATCATAATAAGTATGGGAAGGTATACGTAAGAAGATCTAGATAACATCAAACATGAAAATGAAATTCCGATAGTGATTATTAAGCTTATTTTAGAGTATTTCCGGATTGTTATTAATAGTAACGCAACAATAGTAATTAAAAGGGCGGTCAGGCTTTCTGTGAGTATTAGGCCAGAATACCAGATGGCTGGAGGGTAAAATACCCACACAAGAGATGGTATTAGAGATTGTGAGTGAGTGAGCATGAACGCTTTCTTACTTAAATAATAAATGGATATTGGAGTGATCGAAGAAACTAATGCTAAAAGTATTCTGATTGAATGTATCCCGAGGTCCTGGAAGGGACTGATAATGATGCTTAATAATAATGGCCTTGTACTAGGAGCATCAGAAGATATCCAACTTGCACCTGATTTTATATAGCTTGCTAATGCTAAATAATCTGGTTCGTCATCCCAGGCTATTGCTGGATCTGGCCAGTACAGCTCTAAGAATAGGATTCTGATTAAAGCGCTTAATAAAAATAAGCCTATTAGTACTTGAACATGCCTATGCAGTAAAATTTTGAGAATATTATATTGTCGGTAATTTATGATTGTATGAGTTTCTTGGAGGATTGTATTCGGCATTTTAGAATTGTAATTAAAGAAGCCAAGCCATCTTTCCAGGCGTTTAATTTTTTACCCTCTGATTTTGTGCGTGGATAGTAAGAGATTCTATTTTCCAGTAATAATCCATTCAGGCGTAATGTTTTTACTACTATCTCAAAATCCAAGTTAAATCCTGTATTATTTAATTTGACCGCTTTAATGAAAGAGGCTTTCATTAGTTTCATAGCTGTTGCAGGATCAGTTATCTTACTTCCATATAGGATATTTATTATTTTTGTTAGTACAGCTACGCCTATATAATTTTGCAAATATTTGTAAGAAATATTGCCTCCTCCTAAAACCCTGCTACCTAAGGCTAGGTCACCGTTTTGGTGTTGTATATTTTCGAGCAATGGCATTATGTCTGACGCACTATATTCAAGGTCAGGATCATGTATCAGTATATAATCACCTTGAGCTTTTGCTATTCCTAAGCGTATTGAACCACCTTTGCCAAGATTCATTTCGTTAAAAATCTTAATCGTATTGGGTGCCTCGAGTGATTGGATCCATTGCTTTGTGCCATCAGTAGAATTATTATCAATAATAATTACTTCATATTTAATTTTAGATAAACTCAATACTTCTTGTAGTTCTAAGAAAGCACGGTCTATCCTACCTTGTTCATTGTAGGCGCATAATATTATAGACAGTAACATAAATTTGATATCTGGATGCTAATTATATTCTATGCTGAGTTAACGAATTGAGATATTGTATCGTGAATGTAATTCAACATATCTTTGGTAATGCCAGGGTAAATTCCTACCCAAAATGTATTTTCAGCCACTAGGTCTGTATTTTCTAGAGTCCCAATTTGTCTGTATGTTATGTTGTTGTAGGCTGGTTGCCTTAATAAATTTCCTCCAAATAATAATCGAGTCCCAATTTTAGACTGCTCTAGAAATGTAGTAATCTCCCGCCTATCAAACTTGCACTGTTTTTTGAGAGTAAGTGGATATCCAAACCAAGATGGCTCACAATTATCTAATGATTCAGGTAGGATAAAGTAATCTTCTAGTGATTTCATTTTGGAATGTAAGTGTGTGAAATTATTTTTTCGTATTTTTATGAAATTATCTAATTTATCGAGTTGAGCGTTCCCAATTGACGCTTGAAAGTCAGTCATTTTCAAATTGTATCCAATGTGGGAATATACGTATTTGTGGTCATAACCAAAAGGTAAGTTTTCAAATTGCCACTGGAATCGTTTCCCACAAGTATCGTCTTTGCCCGGCTCGCACCAGCAGTCTCGTCCCCACTCTCTGTATGATTCGACTAATACTTTTAAAGATGGATTATTAGTGAATACACACCCTCCTTCTCCTGTGGTTATGTGATGAGCAGGGTACATACTTAGTGTGGATAAGTCACCAAAAGTACCTGTTAATTCACTATTAATTGTTGACCCTAGGGCATCACAGTTATCTTCAATGAACCATAGGTTTTTTTGATTCGCTAAATTTTTAATTTCTAATGCGTCATACGGATTCCCTAAAGTATGGGCGATAAATATACCTCGGGTTTTGGGCCCAATAGCTTCACTGATTGAATCTATAGAAGGATTGTAATATCCGATCTCGGTATCTATAAAAACTGGCACCAAGTTATTTTGAATGATTGGATTAACTGTAGTAGGGAATCCTGCTGCTACAGTGATAATCTCGTCCCCGGGTACTAATTTTAGAGTTCCTAATTTGTCTGAGGTCAATGCGCTAACTGCGAGTAAATTTGCGGATGACCCTGAATTGCATAAAATCGCATGTCTAACATTCATGAATTTTGCTAAATTACGTTCAAATTGATTGGCATGCCGTCCAGAAGTCAGCCACATATCCAGTGCCGCATCTATACTGTTAATCAATTCTGAGGAGTCGATGACTTTACCTGATACAGGTATATAATCGACACCGACTTCAAACGGTTTGGCAACGTATTGAGCATCATAAAATTCTTGAGCTAAGTCAAAAATATTATTTCGAATTTCATTTAAATGTGAATCAGACATTTGTATTGCCTAAGTAGTCTACGTACCATTTTATGGTTTGCTGTAATCCTTCTGACAAAGAATATTTTGGTCCCCAATTAAGTATCTGTTTAGCTTTTGAACTATTCAAGTACTGTGAATGGATTTCACCTTTGGCCCGATTTTTTATAACTGGTGTTAGATGAGTTTGTTCCATATACAAAGATATGGTATTTACTAAATCAAGTACGGATATTGGATTATTGTTGCCAAAATTAAAAGCTTGTCCTGGTGTTATTCCAGATATAGTTGCTGAACTCAGAGTGATGTACGCATCGACAATATCTTCTACATATATATAGTCTCTGAGATGAGTACCATCGCTTCTTATTATCGGAGTTCTTTGATTAAATAGTTCGAGAATAGTGCCTGGTATTATACGATTCCAATTTAAATCTCCCCCTCCGTAAACATTCCCGCAGCGGGCAATGGAGATAGGCATGTCGTATGTTAACGCATACGATCTAGCTAATAAATCTGTGCAGCTTTTAGAGACTTCGTATGGGTATATACCATTTAAGCTCGTGTTTTCGGTATAAGGTAAGTCTTTGTGTGTGCCGTACGCTTTGTCACTAGAAGCGACAACAATACCTTTAATTTGGTCTCCATATGAACGGCAAGCTTCCAATAGGGTGTAAGTACCGCGGACATTGGATTCAAATGTTGTAAATGGATCCTTGAATGCCGTTTCTACAATAGCCTGAGCCCCTAGATGATAGATAAGATTGATATCATGGTCTTTAAGAATTGATTTTATTAAATTGATATCAGTAAGCGTTCCATGAATATTAGTGGTTTTTTTAAGGGTATTATGTTTTTCTAGTTCTGGGTTTTGGTAGTCGCCCCATAATAGTACGTTTGTATTAATTTGCATGTCTACTAACCGCTTGAGTAACCACGATCCAATAACGCCAGTCCCACCTGTTACTAATACGTTTAATCCAGACAAGTTTGTGTATGATGGTGTTACCAAATTTTCCATGGAGCAGAGCCAGATTCCCACATGGAGCGTAGGAGGCGTAATTCTCTAAGAGTATCCATAGGTTGCCAGAAACCTTCGTGCTTGTAAGCTTCTAATTGGCCTTCACTTGCCAATCGTTCCAATGGTTCTCTCTCAAAAATTGTAGTGTCATCTAGTATATAGTTGAATACATCAGGTTCTAACACAAAGAATCCCCCATTTATCCAACCTTCTCCGATTTGAGGTTTTTCTGAGAAGGTTGTTACTGTGTTACCGTCAAATTCCAGTCTCCCAAACCTGGAAGGAGGACGGACTGCGGTGATTGTTGCAATCTTTCCATGAGACTTATGGAATTGGATTAATTGGTTGATATCTATGTCAGCTACCCCGTCACCGTACGTTAAAAGAAAAGTTTCATTTCCGATATATTCTTTTAATTGTAGAATCCTCCCTCCCGTTTCAGTGGTTTTACCAGTTTCAATGAGATTGATAGACCAGTTGTCACTGGTCTTATTTATATAGTCAATATTTCCGTTTTTTAAGTCTACGGTGATGTCATTAGCTAACGTGTTGTAATTGATAAAATATTGTTTTATTTGCTCACCTTTGTAACCTAGGGCAACGTAGAAATTTTCATGCCCATAAGTGCTGTAGATGTTCATTATGTGCCATAGGATTGGCCTATCTCCTATATCAACCATGGGTTTAGGTTTTACATCCGTTTCCTCGGATAGGCGAGTCCCTAACCCTCCTGCTAATATGATAGTTTTTAAAGGATCCGTCATAATCTTTATTTACCTAGAATTTTATGCGCTCGGCACACCCACGTATTTTCTTGCGCCTTGCGCCTAGCGTTTCCAGATATTCTATTAGCGAATTGGGTGTTTGTCAGTGTATTTTGGATGCTGGATTTCCACTCTTCTAACTTATCAGCTTCTACTAATATCGCTACTTCATCATCTAACACTTCACGTAGAACTGGAATATCACTTGATATCAATGGTTTCCCTGAAGCCATATATTCGAAAGTCTTCATTGGACTCATCCATTGGGAACTGTCACCTCCACCAGACACGGATACTTGTTGTTGGTATGGCATTATCAGGAGGTCGGCAATTGCATAATAGTAATGCAATTTAGAATTAGGTATAAAACCATAATAAACTAAATTTGATGTGCCCATTTGTAAAGATTTAGATTTCCTGTAAAGCACGTCTTTTTCTGTACCTCCTATGATTATGAAATCTATTTCAGGCAATGTTTGTGCTAGTTGTTCAATTAGGTCAATTCCTCGTCCTTCGTATAAATGCCCTACATACATAACGATTTTTCTACTAGGATTCAAATTCAGTTTGACCTTTGTTTCAACCGAGTCTAGATTTGAGTTAGCAAATCTTTCTATATCTATTGCGTCATGGTGAACTTCAATCATAAATTCGGATATATATGGATGTGTCTCTAGGAGCATATCTTTCAACTTTTGCGAGATTACCACGATTTTTTTTAAAGAGTTACTTTTTGATACTTTTTTTAGAATCCAATTACTTTTTTTCGTAGTGGGAAGGAAATGAAGTTCCAAGATAAATTGGATGTTACACCAGTGAGCTGATAATGCACCTCTTAGACTACGAGTATATATAAGATCCGGTTTTGCCTTAAGGACATTTAAAGATAGTGTGAAATCATAATCTATATGCTTAATTGATCTATGACTTGAATGACATAACACTTTGAAATCAGATGAAACGCCATAAAGTTCTGTTAAATTTGTATTTGGTGGTATCTGTGATTTATTCGGTTTTTTTGCATGCAGTGTTGTTATGTGCCCTAAGTTTGTAAATGCTTCACACATTTTCATGACTTGGATTGAATTGGCAGATGTTGAAGGTATTATTGAATCGGACCAATACATTAGATTGTTCACATTAAAATCCTAAGACTTTTTTAATAGCTTTTGGCAAATAGTACCGTCCAATGAAGCATTTTTGGAAAAAATTATCTATTATTGTTTTGTTTAATGATCCATATGGACTCAGTATTTGGTCTTGTAACTGTGAAGGATCGATTGCATCCATTATTTTTTGAATCGTAAGGAGTGCTGTTTCGCGCATTCCTGATTCTCCCATCCTTTGATGTAAATGGTATTTGGCGAATGTGATAGTGTTAAACTCTTGTGTGATTTTATGTGGCATGGATGATGGTGAAAACATAGTTTGGGCTTTGCTACCTGGAATGGTTTGTAGAGAACGAGCTAGCTTTTGAGCTGCGTCCTTAACTGATGAGCCACAATATAGTGCCGAAGGTTTTACATAAGGTCCGAAAGTTTTGCTTTTTCCTTGGGTGCTGTAACTATGGAAGTCTATGTATACATTGGGTGGAAATTCCTTTAGAAATTCCCAAAAGTAATAGGCCTCTGGGCAAATTTCGGGTTCATTGTTCAGAAATTCCCAGAAGAAATTTATACCATTAGTATTACAGCCGTTGGTTCCGATAATAAACCCATCGGGGTTAAGGATGGGCACGATTATTATATCGAATATGTCTGTATATTGATGCCCACTTGTCGTGAGCCATTCAGCTATAGCAATCGTAGCAATTGTATCTCCTTCTGCAGGGTGAGAACCTGAGCTTATACAAATCAAAGGACGACTTAAATCGCGTTTTTCAAATAGCTTATAGGCTAATAGGTCCTGTTGATTGGCACTGAGTCCATATTTGATAGATTCTAACAAGTTGGTTTTTTCTAATTCATGAAACCTTTGGTTAATTGGTGTGAGTGGGCTCCACATTGTGTTGGATAGGTATATTACACCGTAGCTAGGGATGTTGATATCAAACTTGTATCCTTCAGGTATAGGTTCAATGATTAATGAAGATTTGGTAAAACGGTGATTAGGAGAGCCGGACTGCCAAATTATTTGAGGTACTGGCTTGTTGGTTTGGAGCATAGTTATGGTTACTTGTTCTGCTTGCTCAGTGTTATTTTGTAACCCAAAATTAAAATGAAGGTTGTAGTCATGAGTTTCATAGTCAATGTATACAAGAGGCTCCATCTGTAAGTTGCATATTAAATTATTATTTGACCATCTATAGCTTCCTAACGAATGGCCTTCGTGTTGTTTAACAATTGATATGTTTTCCATGATTTTAGAGGTTATTTAAAGACTTTTCAGTATATGCTGCTAGGAAAGAGATTTGTGTGTCCCATTCATCGGTGTTTGATGCATTTCTTGCAGAACCTGTCGCGACGCCCTGGCGATTTAGTAGCGTGGAGTAGAAATTAAGTCTCTGAGATTCTGAAATGACTGCCATCAGGTAACGTAATATGGAGGTTTTATCGTGTGTGTATTCAGTAATGAGTTGATGGATGGTATCGCTCAATGTATGGAATCCACGTATTTTGCGTACCATTGTGTCTGGGAGAAATTCGTAAGCGGCGTTCCCTAAGACAATTACAGGAGTCTCTTTAATTATAGACTCCCAACCTGCAGATCCCCCTATTGTTATTACAATGTTAGCATTATTTATTATGGAATCTGTATTTATATACGGATTTATTAGCTTGCAATTGGGGATCTCTAGTATTTTTTGGTAGTAGCTTAATTTTCTTCTACCCATGGACTTTGGATGATCTTTAACCAGCAGTTCCATGCCAACGGGAAGGCTAGTGGCTATATTTCGAATAACTTCAATTTGGTTAGTATGATATCTTCCGTATACCAAGAGAGCTACTTCGGGTTCTAAGTGCAATGGAAAGAAGGCATAATTGTGAATACTAAGCTCTGATTGATTCACGTATTGTTTTCGTAAGTTCCAATGTATCAGTTTTTTTACCGCAGGCTTGTAAAATAGATCAAACATTAAGGGAACTATTATCCCTGGGTCGTGCTTGTCTTTCAAATCACCTAGTTTTATTGAGATATCTGTATATAGAAGTTTGAATACCTTAGGAATTTTTATGATTTTTGAAATATATGTTGATATGGTGGCTGTTACTGAGAATCCTGTATGGATGCCTACACCTTCATATTGAAAAATCCCATTTTTTAATCTTTCATAGATTTCTGTGGCTTCTTTTTCTAATTCTTTAGAATGATCTTGTTCTGCTAAAGCAAAGTATCGATTTTTGATTCGTGTGGTGGGTTCTTGAATATCGTTTCCAAATACCATGAAATCTTCAATCCTTGTAGTGCGCATATTCAGTATGGGTATCCCACGGGACTTTGCAAACAAGTGAACTAGATATTCAGTGAGAGTTACACATATAAAAGACACCACGAAATCTGGTTTTGTGGTGTCAAATAACTTTTCAACCTGGACTAGGCTTGATTGTAAAATTTGTAACAGTTCGATATGAGTGTAAGGAGTAGTGTAATTTTGAAAATAAGTTGCCTTGATGTTTTGCATTAATCTGCGGTCTGCTACTATAGCATCCCAAAAATTATTTACATTTAATTTTGTGCAATAGTCTCCCAACATAGTTAAATTGGGTTCAGTCTTTTTATAATTGTTTGTTATCTCCCATTCTTTTACTAGATTAAATGTGTTTAGCCTGTGACTCTTGTGGGATTTAATAAATTGATTAACAGACCGGCGATGAGATACAACCATTCCAATATTGGATAGATTCAATTGAGATTCCAATTTCAAGGCCAGGTCGTGGAACATTTTAATGCTTCCTGATTGACTCACAAATATCGCATTCATTGATTGTGGCCTACCAATTGTTTGAACTTTTGGGCAATAAATATTTCTGTGTTTTCCATTGATTCATAAGTGCATCCACCTATGTGAGGCGTGATAATAACGTTATGGATATTTGTTTGTTGTGAATATTGCCAGAGAGGACTTTCTGTTAGCAAGTATTCTGTCTCAAGAACATCTACTGCTACTCCAGCCAAGAATCCTTCATAGAGACATTCCACAAGATCTGTTTCGTTGATTATTTGACCTCTAGATGTATTTATAACATAACCGGATGGATTCATTTGCAGAATGTGTTCTTTGGTTATAAGCCCGTGTGTGTTTTCGTCATATGGAAGATGTATTGATATGATATCAGAGCCAAGTAAAGCAGTCTTTAGGTCATTTGAACAAGAGTATTCGTTCACCATTTTGTGATCGAAGCATTGTATTTTCATTTGAAATGCTGAAGCTATATGGGCTACTTGAACACCCAGTCTTCCCATACCTAAAATACATAGTGTTTTATTTTTTAGTTCGTTGCCTTTATGTGTCATTCTATCCCAATTACCGTTGTTCACATCTGTAACTGAGGCAGGGATATGTCTAAGCAACGACAACATTAGAGCTATTGTATGCTCTGCGGTGGCAGCTATAGACGACAAAAAATCCACTTCACCTCTTAGAGATACGATTTGAATTTGCCTTTTGGCACATTCTGCTTCGTCGATGTGGTTTAATCCGGTAGTTGCTGTAAGTATAAATTTGAGTTCTGGGAATCGATTTAGAAAGTTATAGTCTATTAATTCCCCTAGCCTAGTTATAATTGCATGTATAGGTTCTTTAGTCGGTGTGTCGTAGTAATTTCCAATGTCTTCTAATATAGATATGGCGTATTTTGAATATTCCAATGGTTCGTTATTAAATACATTAATCATAATAAGCCACTCTCCCATGCTGGAACTATGATTCTAGCGAGTTCGAGGTCTTCATAGTCATCTAAGTTACATATATATTTTTTAGGCATAATGTATGGGACTTTGTTATCAACTATAATTTTATTTTGATGCATCAGTATTGAACGGCGGGCAGAATATATTGCGCCGTTTCGGACATAACTTTGTGTAATATCTTGGCGTCGCTTTCTTTGATTATTCTCATCAGTGAAAGGACGTAGAGCATCAACGCCATTCTCTCCATCTTTTTCAATATAATATTGATGATCAGGTAGGAATACACCACAATCTGAAACGCTGATTACCCCTTCTACATCTGGATACTGAGTCATTATATTAATAACGTTATCTATGTCATCGCCTGTCCGAATAGGTGATGTTGGTTGTAATAGAATAATATTATCGTAGACGCACTTATTAATAGTTTCCATTGTATTGACTGCATCTTGAAGTGCTGTAACGACGGACGAATCGTCTTGAGCTAAACTGATGGGTCTGTCTCTCGTAGATATGCAATATTGTGTGGATAATTCAAGAATTTTAGGATTGTCCGATGTGACAATGATGTCTGTTAGTAAGGCACTACTTTTTGCTGCACATATGGCATGTTCTATTAAGGTTTTACTACCTACTTGCATTATGTTTTTATTTTTGATGCCTTTGCTACCACCACGAGCTGGGATTACTGCTAAGTTAAGTGAATCTGATGGAGTAGATTGAATCATAGTAATAAAGTTTTTTGGATACGCAATTCACAAGTAGCTAATATGTCAGCAATCTTTTCCCCTGCATATCCATCACCATAAAGGTGTTCTGAAGCAATGTCGGTCCTATTAAGTTGGGTTTTAATCGATTGGATGATAGTGGAAGCATCGTGATTAGTATCAATCACATTATTGCCACGTTCTCTCCCAAACTGTCTATTCCCAATGTTAACAGCAGGGATACCTAAGAAAGAACATTCACGGATTGCTACGCTTGAATTACCTATTATACAAGAAGAAGAAAGAGCAAGTTTCAAAAAATCTTTAGGAGTCATGTTAATAACAAAATGTATATTAGAATGCCCTTCGTATTCTCTAAACCTTCTTAGTTCTTTAGATATACCAGCGGAACCAGCATCTGGGTTTGGCCAAAACCAAAAAGTAGGAATATTAAGAGATTTTATAGCAGATAATGTTTGCAGTGTTTGTTCATTAGAAAGGTAATGCTCAGTTGTTATGGGGTGTTGCATAACTATCAAGTAATCGCTAGCTACATCAAACGTATTGCCCACACCTTTGTATTTATCAAATGGGTCAAAATCCATGTCAGGATTTTCAAGAACTTCTTTTGCTATATCTATGGAAGGGCATCCGGTTATATAAACTGAGCTTGGGTTTTCACCCATACTAATAACACGCTCGTAGGCTTTTTGAGTTGATACCAGATGGATGTCGGATAATTTAGTTACTGCATGCCTAACTTTTTCATCAATGGAACCAGTTACTTCTCCTCCCTGTATATGTATCACAGGAATATTCAGATATGAGGCTGCGATGGCGGTTGCTAAAGTTTCGAATCTATCAGCTATTGTGATAACTGCGTCCGGTTTCATTTTTTCCAGTTCTGAAGACAATTCTATAACTGCTAAGCCAGTTGATTTGGCTGAGGACAAAAGAGTTTCTCCATCCACCATGTGGTATATTTCGGCATCAGGACTGAAACCATCTTCACGAATAAAATCTATAGCAGAACCAAATTTAGTAAGTAGGGCTGATCCGGAGATAATAAGCTGCAATTCTAAGTTTGGATGAGATTGGATAGCATATAGTGCTGATCTTATTCTGGCGTAACTAGGACGAGCAGTAATCACTACACAAATTTTTCGTTTCATTAAATATTCTCCAGTATCAAATTTGCTGCTTGCCTGACGGCTCCAGAACCTCCTGGTTTAGTCAATCGGACTGTTGCTACGGTTAATATAGATTCTTCGGCGTCAGATACAGCAAATGATATACCTACATTCCTCATAATTTCTAAGTCGTTAACATCATCGCCTACATATGCAACTTGCTCAGGGCTTATGTTGAGCTGACCGCATATTTGATTGAGTATTTCTAGTTTGTTGGTTATCCCACAATATACTAATTTGATATTTAGTTTCTTTGCACGTGTTTTAACAATGTCTGAGTCCTCTCCCGTAATTAATGCTACGTGGATATTTTGTTCTTGTAGCAATCTCAAACCAACAGCGTCTCTGGTGTGAAACTTTTTCATAATTTCACCTTCAGAACTATAGTACATTCCTCCATCAGTAAGAGTCCCATCTACATCAGATATGAATAAAGCAATGTCGTTATATTTAATTTTCATATTAAAATAAGGCCTCATTTTCATAAAAAGAATTTATTAGTTCGATATATTGTTTTGGAGCAGTAACAAAAAAGAGTTCTATATAAGGATTGGTATGAGAAGATTTTGTGTACTGTGTGTAGAAGGTATTGGCTGCGTTTAATCCACGGGCTCTATGAGCATAATTGAACATTTTATTCTGCGATTCCCATAACAACATTAAGTCGTATTTCGTTTGTTCAACATCGGTAATATCTATACCAATATTAGGAGCTATCATGCTTGTGACTTGATAAGACCACACTTCTTGGATATTGAGCTTTGGAGTGGTACGTAGTACTTCTGCGAATAGGTACGCTGTTCTTTTATGATCTAAAGGTAATTCGAGGAAATGGGGCACGAATACACAATCAGGGTTTCGTTCAATAATTAACTTTCGTAGTTGTATGATTGTGGCGTTAACGTCAATGTCTTGTCGCGTAGGTAGGTTCATAAATGTTGGTTTGGAACCATTTAGTTTTTCCCAGACTTTTTCTGCTTCTTGATTACGGATATTGATGTATTGGGTTCTGGATTTACCAGTCATCTTGGGAGAAGCGCCGTCTGTGAGGTATATAGTATGAACATCTGATCCTGATTTTGAACTCTTTAATAAGGTACCACCGCATCCAATGATATCGTCATCTTGATGAGGTGCTAGTATCAATATGTTTTTGTATTCAGGGCATTCTTTTACTTCTACATCTGTTGGGCTTAAGAATCTGGTAGCAGCTATTACCTCGTTTATATTATCTGAATTCTTGTTGGCCAATAAGAATTGAGAATACAGTTTGGATCTGAGTAAGTATATTTTCTGATAATCATCAGGTAAAAGTGTTTTTGTTATTCTATTGAGTACGCCTTTTATAGTTTTGTTCATGTTTTAATTACCGCGCTGTCCCAAAAATATTTTGGTCTATGAATGTTCGAAACCATAACTCAGTATTAACCCATTGCCATATGAAAAATGAATTTGTTGCACTGTTGTTTTTGAAATGCTTGAATGCTTGGTGTACTTTGGGAATGTCAAAAATACCTCTATTAGTAAACGAAGAAGAATGTATGATTTCTTCTACCCAAGTGCTTAGATCTGTCTGTAACCAAAGCGTTTGGGGCGTAACAATCGATTTTTTAGCTTGTTGAATATCATTGTGTGGGAATTTTGCATGTAGTAAATGTCTCACGATTAATTTCCCCGTATTGTTACTAATTTTAAATTGATTGGGCACTGTGAAAGCGTATTCGATTAAACGATGGTCTAAAAAAGGAACCCTGAGCTCGATACCGTTGGCCATAGACAGGCGGTCATTCATTCTTAAGACTCTGGGCAATTTAGTGTGGAATAAATCTTTATAGAGTACATTTCTGAAATGGTCTGTATAGGGTTTATTAAACATAGGTGGACTGTAGGTCTGTAAAGAATGTTCAGGATTAAGTAGTGAAGTATTGATCGCAGTTGTTCCATCTGTGCTTGTGAATTTATCAGAACCATCTAGAATGTTTCGAATTAAGTTTGAGTGTTCTTTGGATTCTGGATGATTTTTTTCTAGATAACTCCATCCTTTTTCAACTGCTATATCGGCGTAGTAGTATGGTCTTACATAAGCATAACCTCCGAATAACTCATCAAGACCCTGAGCTTCTAAAGATACTTTTATACCAAGTTCTTTTATACGAGAATGAAGGTCATAATATGCCAGAGTTGGTATCCCTCCAAAGGGAGCTTCCTGATTCCAAGTCAATTTTTTAGCAAGACTTGGAATAGCTTCTGAGTGTGTTATGTTTTTAATTGGAATAAGGTTTTCTAGCCTGGAATGATCTATGTGTCTATACTCATCAAATTCTTGTTCTCGGAAAGAACTTGTAAATGCATGAAGTTTTGATGTTTTAAATTCTGAATTCAGTAGATGGGCCAATAAAGTGGAATCTAATCCACTGGATAAGTTGAGACCTATTGGTACGTCACTGCGAGAATGTAATTGGATTGCACTGGTTAATAATTCAGTAAGTTCATTAATACATTCATTTTCCGAACTGTTCGATATTTCAGAGGATATCAGAGGAAGATTCCAATATCTGTGAGTTGATATCTTACCATTCTGGTATATGAGATTGTGACCTGGAGGAACACTGAATATACCGTCAAAAAATGTGTTGTCTGAGTTATCTGAAAGCCCAAATCTTAAATAATCTGACCATTGGTTCCAATTAGGTTTAGCATCAACGCCCGATGATAGTATTGCTTTAATTTCTGAAGAAAATGTGATTTGGTACTTGTTTATGTGGTAGTAGAGTGGTTTGATACCTAATCTGTCACGAGTACATATTAATGTTTGAGTTGTTTCATCCCAAATAGCATAAGAAAACATACCTATAAATCGAGTAACACAATCAGGACCCCATTTTTTGTAGGCCGCTAATATTATTTCAGTATCGCTTGAAGTTCGAAACTTGTACTCATGAAGTAGGTTTTTTAGTTCGATGTAATTATAAATCTCACCATTAAAAACTAAAGAGATATCTCCAGAGGTATCAAACATTGGGCATTTAGCTTCTGTGCTTAAGTCAATTATGCTCAGTCGATTATGCCCTAAACCAACCGTATGATTTGGGTTGGTATATATTCCTTCATCATCAGGTCCTCGGTGTTTGAGAGAAGATACCATCCGATGCAATTGAGCACTTTCCCAATTCACACCAGCTATTCCTGAGATTCCGCACATATAAAGTCTCTATACTCGATTTGACATAATATCTGATATTGTGTCACCTATAAATTTACCAGCTACACCAGGATTAATATTCACTTCATTTTCGAATAGCTGTTTGCGATTTTCCTGATGAATATCAGGATTCTTTAAATAATTGATGATATTAGCTTCTAATTCTTTAAATGTTCTAACCGTAGCGCAGCTTTGATATTTTAAGATATGGCTTAGATGCCGAGTTTTTTCTAGCTGGTCAGAATTGGCTAATTGGCGCCATTTGTACATGCTTATATTAATGGTTGGCTTGTTGAATACTGTAGATTCTAATATAAGAGTTGAATATTCCTGCAGTAAAATTGCAGAATGGCATATTGCTTCTGCCATCGAATACATGTCAGACATCGACAATTGATTGTTAGAATCCAGATGAGGTTGGTCAGGAAGCCAGAAGTTGATTAATTCACCGTATTTTTGAGTTAGTTTAGTATATTCTTCAGCAAATTTTTCAGTGAGGACGAATTTTCCATCAACAGTGTGCATGTGTAAAGGATGAAATCTGACAAGCAATTGTAAATCATATTCTTTCAAGTCGTTTGCTATTAGATTCATGATTCCATCGACTACCGTAAATCTTTTCTCGAAATTGGTAGGACCACTTAATGCATATAGCAGTATTTTTTTCTTAGAATCCAAGCCATGTGTTTTGCAAAATGTCTTGATGTCACCTGGTTTGAATTCTCCGTTAAGGTACTTATCCCAGTGGGCTACCCCACCTATGATGATATTGTTAGGATCCAAATCATGGAAGATTTGCATTTCTTCTTTCATGTTTCGGTTCCATGCAAACGCAAAGTCTGGCTTGCTTCCTCGGTAGCCATTCACTGATGGGTTATCCCAGCTATGTGGGATGGATATTATTTTACAATCATATCGTTTTGCTGCGTTCATTATATGAGGATCTATCCCGTAGCCTAATGATGATATCAGCAATGTCGAAGGTCGATATTTTACAAAATATGGATTGTATATATCTCCAGAAAATAACCGTGATATTAATAGAGTTAGTAATGTTCTAGCCCATTTAGAATTTGATGTAACCCAACATATAACAGACATAATCAAAAAGATTAAAGGCCCAAATCCTTTGCTGAATTCTTCTTTGTATTGCATTTTCAAGAAATGTTTTATGGTGGTATTTTTGATTTCTTTTGAACTGCCAGAAGTCATTATACGAATCAGATTTACTATGGTTCGGAGTTTGCTTTGACGTAGTTCATTGAACAATTCTTTATAGTGTACTGACTCGATTATGATATTCTCGTGGTTGAGGGATTTACGAAAGTATTCAACTTCATCATCCGCAACAAAGAACACAATTTTGTGACCTCTTTCAATGATACTCGTCAAGATATCAGTGCAAGCGATGTATCTCATGCTAAATGACCTGTATGCTTGTATGAATATTGTCATACTTTAAGTACTTTTGGCCATTTCTATGATTTGGTTACCTATACGAGAAGCTGCACTACCTATATGATGTCCGCATTCAGTCTCTACAAGTTTCAATCTACCCTTTTGTTTAGTTTCTGGATGTTTTATCGAATCGATTATTAAATACTCTAGTTGCTCAGGGTCATAAGCAACTACTGTAGCATCGTTTTGAAGCACGCGTTGATTGTGTGTTTGTCTTTCATCTGCGTGGATGTTGAATCGTGCTGTTTTGTAGGAATTGATTTCTATATTGTTATCTTGGAAGGATACATTGATTGTTGGGGTATCAAATATGCTTGCTTCTATGTTAAGGGTCGAAAACATGTTAATCACTGCTTTGCTATGTCGTAGGATAGATCCTAGTTTTATAGATTCATTGTCTGGCATCAGGTAACGTAGATCATCCCCTACTATTTTGGGATAATCAATTGTAATTACGGAGGGACCATATTGCTTAACCAGAGATTCCCATATTTCTAACTCTGTATATAATTTAGAATTATTGTGACGGAAGTAAATTGGGTGGAGTCTAACTAATAAAGTGCAATTTTTTAGTTGTGGATTGTTTGTAATCGACTCACATATTAACTTTGCTATGTAAGGATTGGATTTGTAGGCGTTGGGGGATTTAGTTCCTAATACTATTATGTCTTTCTCTAGAGGGAGATTGAATTGAGAATACAGTTCTTCTTTAGTCCATAGTGCTTGAGGAGAGTTATATACATCATAATGAGGTACCCCACCTACTTGAATCATATTTGATTTCTTGTTGTGTAGGTGGATCAGTTCCGATTTCATGATTTCGGACCATGTGATTATATTAGAGCTTTGATTGATGCCATAGCCTCGGACTGTCGTGTTATCCCAGCTTAAAATATAACTAATGGTTTTAATTTTCCTTTTTGTGGATTCCCGCAATACATAGGCATCATGATCGAATGTACCAATACTAGTTGTTAATAATATATTAGGCTTGAATTGATCAAAGAATGATTTGTTCGCTTGGACGAATGCAAGTTTATTTTCGATTCTGATCATAGCCTGCACTATGGATGGATGAAGTTTGGCTATAAATACTAATATGCGGACGATATAAGTTACGATTTTGTTATTGATATTATTATGGCGTTTGCTATCCTCTATTTCCATGGCGAATAAATCAGAGACGGTTTGGGTCCTTAACGAAAATAATCTAACCATTCTGAGAACCCTGACGATTAGTTTATTGCTGTTTTGGTCATATGCCTCAGTTTCTAGTTTACAAATAGGAATATTTTTAAATGGAGTATTATCAAGATAAGATTTGATGCTTTTAGGTCCACTGGTCAATATGATTGGTTCTAGCTCATTTTCTATAAGGATTCTTAATATATCTGTTTGCATTATTATGCGAGCGCCGAACCCTTGTTCGATTAAGAGTGCTATTCGTTTTTGTTTGTTAACCAATTTGTATTATTAACTAGAGTATTTTAGTTTAACTCGATTAGGTTTCTCGATTTCCATTATAGATTCGGTTTTGAAGTTTAAGGCTTTCGATACCGCGATAGTATCTTTTCGCACTCTTCGTAGCCCATCGGGTTCAAGAGATGCAGCATGGTCTGTTCCCTTCCATGCGCGGTCTAGAGTGAAATGCCGTTCTATAAAATCAGCTCCTAATACGAATGCAGGACCATCTAGTCCGATTCCTGTGTAATGGGCTGAAAATCCAATTCCTTTGACCACACTACCATATGTTGACTTTAATCTACTTATTGACAATAGGCATATGTCCTCTGGAGGCACAGGGTATCCTGAGGTGCAATGGTAGAGCACTAATTGTTTTAGGCGACCATTAGCCTCAAAAACACTGATTATTTTGTCTTCTTCTTCACTCGTGGTCATACCTAATGATAAATGTATATCTCCAGAGTAGTTTTGGCATAAATGCTCTAACATTTTGTAGTGAGTGTTAGAAGGTGAACCAATCTTTATGAATGGCGGATTTAACTCTACTATTTCCTTGGCTGAAGTTAGATCCCAAACTGACGTGCTGTATCCAATATCTACCTCTTTGCAATATTGCATAAGTTCTTTGTGTTGATTAGCTGATAATTCCAAGAATTCTCTGTGGTCTCCATACGTTTTTCCATATGAATTTTCTTGTACTGGGTGAGGAGCATTATATTGGGCAGGTGTTAATAATTCTTTTGGATTACGCTTTTGAAATTTCACGAACTGAGCATCACAAAATACTTTTGCGACGCGAATCATTTCTTTAGCAATTTCAAAATCTCCTTTATGGTTACATCCAATTTCGGCAATTATGGTTGGAGGTTCTCTTTGTACTAGTGTATTTATGTCTATTGAGTGATTAAGATTCATAATATTTTTACTTCAGCGAATCTTTTGAATTCTTATTGATAATTTGATGCAATTTTGTTTGATCACATCGATTAGCACATTTGTAGTTCTCGGGGAAATTACCTTTCAAATGCCATTCTCTTAAGAGATTGTATTTTTCTCCATTCCATATGTTTTCTAGTGAGTCTTCCTTGACGTTACCTAATTTCATCTCGCAATTGTAATCCTGAGTGCATGGAACAACGTCACCATTAGCCATAACTGTCATTGAAGACCATGGGTACTCACAGTATTGTTGGGCGTAATGTGATTTATTAGTCATTTCATCATCTTCTTCGTAATACCATCTATTGTCTTGGCTTTTGACATATGCATATACGTCTAAATCCTTCCACATATCCAAGAATTCTTGTTGCATTGATCGATTGTCTACATTTTCGTTTAATTCAATCATGGTAGGAACAATTAGTGTTTTATAACCTTTAGCGTCGCGCATTGCTATTACATCTTTAATGGTCTGGTAGGCTTTTTCAAAATTGTTGTATTTACCTCTTATACGTTTTGCATTGGAGTCATCCAATGCATCTATAGAGCATTTTAATACTGTTAATCCTGCCTCCATGATAGATTCTGCTCTTTTGACAGATAAATTCGCAGGGACACATGAAAAATAAGTAGGGATATTACGATCAGTACATGCCTGAACGCGGTTAACAATATTTTTATCTACCAAAGGTTCTCCATATCCATGTAAGATTACACACCGGGAGACTACATAGAAATAGAATGCGTTTTCGGAATGTTCGTCAAAATTGATTCCATATTCGGTATTTATAAATTGCCAGAAAGCTTCCATGCTCTCAGGAGTATGAGGGGTCATTTGATCCAATACATTTGCAAATGTATTATCATCTATCCAGTCAATATCTCTGGTCATTAGGCTGGTCCGAGGACACATTATGCAAGTCATATTGCAGTGATTGGTCGTTTCGATGTTGAATACGTGTGGCTTATGTGATCTGAGGGATTCCAATTGTTCTTCGATTTTCACAATGTCTTTGCTGGTGATTCGCCCTTGCATTAATTCTTTTTTTAGAACGTCTGCTTTGTGTATAAAATTTATGTCATACATAGTTATTAACCTTATTTGGAATCTATATAGTTTTTTATGGATAGAGTTGTTTCGAGCCCCTGTAGGTTGTTATGTATATTGCTAAGGGGTTCTTTGTTATTAGTTACTGCATAAAGGAAGTCTTTCAATTCTTCTTCAAACATTATATTTCTTTCCCATGTGTCTTCTACTTTAGAGATTTCCTTAATCTCCCCTGAAATGGTTAACTTTGCTATGTTTTGGTAATAATCCCATTTTATATTACCGTGTTCACCTATGATTTTCATGGTTCTACTGGGCGGATTTTGCAAGTAATCTATATGGATGTGGATTATAGCATTATTAGAGGTTTTTAAGGTTGCGCTTATGTAGTCTTCTACGTCAGTTCCAAGGCTAGGAATATTCCCACCCTGTGCATATATCAATTCTAATTTACCAAATATCCAGGTTAAATAATCTATATCGTGGATTTGGGTTAATGCTACTCCTCCGCCTAATTCTTTTTTAGCCGCATAACTATCCTTGTGGTCTTCCCAAGGGTGCCATAAAGGTAAATATTCTCCTGCATTAACGCTCACATGGATAATTTGACCAATGTTTTGGTTTGATATCCATTTTCTTATATCAAGTAAATTTGGATGAAATCTCATTTGATAACCAAGACCTACTTTCACGTTTTTTTCATTGATTAGTCTGAGTAATCTCGGTAGCGATTTCAGGTTATTTGATAGAGGTTTCTCTATAAATACATGGGAGTTATGTTCTATTGCTTTTAATGCGTATTCCATATGCATTGAAGTTGGATTGCATATAAATACGACGTCATAATTGTCCTGTAATGCCATATCATAATCGTTGTATATAGTTATTTTTGATAGATCTAGTTCTGAATGGAGCTTGTTTGTTGTCCGTACTACCCCTATTTGCGTGACGCCAAGTTTGTGTAGATTTTTGTAGTGCCTGGAACCAATTGAGCCTAGCCCGACAATTAATATTTTAAGATTCATAATTTGGTTAATGCTATTTATCATGAATGAACCTAGAAAAATCCAAGCTTAATTGGTCATCTATATCAACTATATTGGGTTCTGTAAGAATGTGTCCTAGTATTCTGGTTCCTGACATTGAATTCAATTTGGTGAGAGTTTCCCTTCTGATCACGTCTAGATAACCAGGTTGAAAATATGACTGCGGTAACGATTGCCTTGGCTGATTATATGGCTCATAAATATCTGATGATATTAGAGGAGTTAGATAGCCATAGTCTTCACTTAAAGTCCACATCTTATAGGGATGCTCTTTGGAAGGAGTAACCACTCTTAACGAGTCTGCTTCTTTGAACTCCATCATTTTAGCTATACAGGCATCTATGATTTTTGCATCTCGGAAGGGAGTGGTAGGTCGCAAATGAACTATCAAATCTGGTATGTAAGATTCTTTTTCTTTTAACCAAGTTAGGCAATGTTGAAATACGGGAAGATCGGAGGTATCGTCTTGAGCTATATTCGCAGGTCTTTTAAAGGGTGTTTCGGCATTATATTGTTGACTTATTGCCATAATTTTTTCAGAGTCAGTACTGACTATGACTCTGTTGATAGCGGTTGTTTCTAATGCAGATAATATGCTGTGGGCAATAAGTGGCTTCCCTGCAAGTTCCACCACATTTTTATCTGGGATAGATTTGGAACCACCTCTTGCTGGTATTATGGCTAGTACTTTTGTTTTGAACATGATCTTAGGGTACTTAAACTATGTCCTCTAATAAGATAGGCTTGTCTGCTTTTATACTATTTTTCAATTGTTTACCCAATAGATGTGGTGCCTCACTTGGGGGTAGCCCGGTTCCAGGTTTTTTAAAAGCTAAATCTTCTGATGTTAGAAGATGACCAGCAATTAAGTTGTCTTTAGCGACTATGCTTTTAGCAAATAAATCCCTTAACGGTTTCAATTCTTGTGCTATTTGATTCTTGTCTACAGGGTTATTAATCATTCGTTCAATATATCTGATACCTTTGACCACTTCAGAGAGTTCATCAATAGTTATTGATGCAGGTACATCTGGTCCAAACGTTTGCCTGGAAAAGGTTACATGAATTTCTAACATGTCTATTTCTAACGCTGAAGCAGCTAGAGGAGAATATATGGTTCCTGAATGGTCCGATAGACCCACGGGTATATCAAAAAGTTCTCTTAATACAGGTATGTTGTTGATTCCTATTTGCTCTGGAGGGCAAGGATACGCAGTTGTAGTTTGGAAAACCAGGACTGGAATATTATATTCTTGCAAAAAAGATAAGATGTTTTGTATTTCTGATAAGTCACTCATGCCAGTTGATAGCAATACAGGTTTACTTGTTTCCGCGATTTTAGTTAGCATAGGCATGTTGCTGACCTCTCCTGAGGCAATTTTCCAAGCTGGCATATTGAGGTTTTCCAATAGATCAACCGCCGCTTCCGAGAAAGGTGAGCTAAGGAAAGTGATACCAGTGTCCTTACAATGATCCCGTAAGCCTTCCCATTGTTCTTCGGTGAATTCCATTCGTTTCCAGTATTCGTATCTGTTAGAGTCTTGTTTGCTGAATTGAACTCGGAATGGTTCATCTGGAGTACTTTCTTCCGAAGCTATGTGAGTTTGAAATTTTATTGCGTCAGCTCCTGCTGCTGCTACAGCGTCTATATAAGCGTGAGCTGTGCCTAAACTGCCATCGTGCGCCTGCGCTATTTCTGCAATTATGAAACATCTTCCGTCACCTATTACATTACCGTCAATCGAAAAAGTGTTTTTGTTGTTCATATCAATTCTCCATTATAAGATTTGAAGGCTGGGAGAGTATTGTTAAATGCCTGAGTAGAGGATGCATAATATAGTAATTGTGTCCGTGAGGGTCTTGTTCTGTTATACCGGTGAATTTATTGTCACTCATGTATTTGGTGATTACCTCTGATAACACCTGTGACCTAATGAATGGATCATATTCATGGTCAATAGTGGACCAATCCTCAGGAGGATCGAATTTACGCCTGATAACTAGAGGTCCCGTATCGATGTTATTGTCTATCAGAATGGCTGCTGCACCACATGATTGCTCTTGTAGAAGGCTATAATAAATGGTGGTACTTCCTTTATAGTCAGGTAAATATCCAGGATGGATATGCAGAAATTGTTTGCCAGTTTTGAGTATATTGTCTCTTATGATCGCTCCTCCAGAGCCTGAATAGATAAATATATTCACAGCTGATTGGTTTAAGGTCTCCTCTACGCCTGGATCATTAATGTTGTTCGTGTTCAGGAGGGTGACGTTGGTAGACATTCGATTTAATAGTTCAATGCTGCTTGATTCTGAATCAAATAATGTTGTGTTATGTGTGACACCAGAAATCTTGGGAGCACCATTTTCAAGCAATATGGCTTGTTCTAAACGGATTTGATCTTTCAAGAGACAAGATAAATAAGCTCTGGTTCGTAGTGTGTCAACTCCTAATATCCCGATATTAATAGTCTTCATGAATTTGACACTTCTCTATTAAACATTGTACGGAATATAGTTCAAACTGGATTGATATATTGATAAGAGCTTTCAACTCTTTTTCTAAAGTTTTTTCATACGTAGAAATGACTAAATCATTTAATTTAAGCGCGGTGTTAAGGTATCGATAATTATCGGAATTTTGTTGTTCTGACAGTAGTATTAAAGCGAATAAAATGTAATTAATTAACTGCTCGTACAGTTTTGATTTAGGTTTGAAATTTTCATCGTAATCAGAATATATACGTTTAGACACTTCAAATCTTTGTAACAACCGCTCAATCCACTCAGAATCTCTCGATGTATCATCAATCAACTCAAGAAGCTTTTTAGAGGTAGGAGTTGTGCACAGTCCTTCTATGCCGTATTTTTCACTGATGTTGTGTAGTGGGGAATTATTAGAGATAGGCGTATACGACAGTCCTATTTTTTTTAAAAATGAACACCGGTTTTCGAAGTAGTCAGTTAAAAATTGAATACCATGCCATGGCGTGTAATGGTAATGTTCTTTAGTAATTAATCTATCAGTTTCAGTATATGTGTATGTGTTACTCATAAAATGTATCTTTCACATTTTCAAAAATCAACTCCGCCGCTTCTTTCGCCGTTGTTAGTTCAGGGATATTTTTGACAGTTAGATCGGGATACTCAGGGGGATTGAATGCGATGTCGTACCCTACCACATTTTTGTTTTCGGATGATGAATATAATCCCTTTTGATTACGTTGAGTAATAATGGCCATCGGCACGTCTAAATATACTTCATAATATTCATTGTAATTCAGTCTATTCCATTCACGGTCTTCTTTGAATAATGACAGGATTGAACATATTACGTTAATATTTTGTGAATCTAGATGCTTACATAAATTTCTTATCCGTGAGGCGTTTATTTTTCTGTCCTCTAGGGAATAGCCCAAATCATTCATCATAATCTTGCGTATATCATCACCATCGATAAAAACACAGTTTGAATGTGAAGTATTCACACGTTCGTATAGGTGTTTACCTATAGTAGTTTTACCTGAACCGGGTAATCCTATAATCCAAATCACCATGTCAGGCTTCCTTTGTTCCAATGTAGACTAAGACGTTGCAAAATTGATCTGGGAATAGAACAGTTAATATCTTGTCAAAAAATTTACCGATAACATTCAGTTTGTATCCTTCTGAACGATTGGTAGCCTCAGATGAATTATATAAAGAAAAAAATTTGAATCTGTATAATATTGAAACATTTTTGGCTTTGTGGGTATGCCTTGTGACTAGCTGATGGTCTTTAAGCAATTCTTCAAATTCTTTGGATGTAAACAGCATCCTGTGGAATTCTGTTTTTGACGAAATTGAATTATTATTCTTGTTCCTTATGTTATTCCAATACCACTCGTTGAGATTCATTTCCCAGTTATCGGGTCTAATCGATATACAAAATTGACCGTGTTGTTTTAATATCCTAGAACATTCGGATAATGCGGTTTTAATCTCTGATAAATTTTCGATATTGTGGTATACCCCAAAGGCTAATACGTTGTCATAAGTTGAATCTGGATGATTCAATTTGATAGCATCTCCTGATTGTATTGGGAGATTTGAGTCTGATTTTTTTGCGTTTTCAACCGCTACTTGGCTACGTTCTATTCCTTCTATGTTGAATCCCTTGTAAAAATAATGCTTAAGCACGCGACCTGCACCGCATCCAATTTCCAAGGTTTTCTGAGTTTTTTCTGTCATAATCATTTCGGCGTATTTAATCGGATATATATTGGTGTTAGTGAATTTGGATTGATCTTCTCCAGCCTCTTCCCATCTTCTGTCCCAGTATTGGCTATTACTTTCCTTCCTATAAACTTTTTTCATTTGTTATGACGCTATCAAAGTATTTTTCAGCAATCTTTAAATCATTCAAGGAGTCAATTTCGAGCCAATTACGATTGATGTGTACTGGACTTATTCCTACAGGGTCTTGTGTGAGTATTTGAAGAAGGTCTGTCATATACATATGCTTGGCTTGATATTGGTCTACTTCATACAGAGTTTTGTAAGCATTGACTAGTTTAGTTTTACCTGATGAGTTGACGTGGATTAATCCTATGTACTGAGATTCTATTTCATTGATGTCGTTTGGTTTTTGTCCAATGGAATAGATTTTGCCATTATTTATTTTTAATGATTCAGCGTCGTCTAACGGGTTTTCAAATCGCTCACGCCAATATTCTTGCCAGCCGTCATCAACAACAACAGAGATCGGCTGTTTAGATTCGATAAGTTTTTCCAAGACATTGGGAGAATATAAAATATCGCCATAAGAAACTATGAACTCTGTTTCCATTATCTCTTCAGCACAAAATAGAGAATAGACCATATTGCTACTGGCGAATTCATGGTTGTGTACGGTGGTAATTTCGGGTAGGTTAATCGCTTCATTTTGAAATCCCGTTATCACGACTATGTTATCTATCCCAATAGATCTTGCTATATTGATCTGCCATTGCAATATGCTTTTGCCGTTGATTGGAACTAAGCATTTGGGCAAACCCTTAGTGATTGGCATTAACCGCGTCCCCATACCAGCTGCAAGAATTATGAGTTGCATAGTTCAATCCAATAATTGAATAAGGCTTCGTCCAATCCATTGGAACTAGTTGTCCTTTCAGGGTGCCATTGGATACCCAATATGGGTAAATTGGGGTGATAAAATCCTTCTACAAGAGTGTTTTCCCAAGTAGCAAAAGGTTTTAAGCACTTGCTCAAATCGTCCATACATATACCGTCGTCATGATATGAATTAACAGATACTTCTGAATCAGAAAATTCGGGTATGATTGGATTTGTTAGAATATTGATATTGTGATTACTGGCTACTGGATGGTCTTTGGATTTACTAATGTTTGAAGTAATTGCGCCTTTGAAGAATTTGTTTATTAGTTGAAAGCCTCTACAAGTCCCAAGTATAGGTAATCCCATTCTTATCCCATTTTCTAAAATGCTCAATTCTGAAATATCTCTTTGGTGGTAGATGTTTTCTGTGTGGTTTGTGGGGTTATCTATGATGGAATCACCCCCGCTTATTATTATTCCGGACAAACTAATTGAAGCCATAAAAGATTGAATGTCTGCCGAATAGTTTGGTAGTAATATGGGAGATATGCCGTAGTTGGATAAATAATTTATCCAATCATGGCTAATACTATCTCGGTATTCTACGTACGATGTGTTTTCTGTTATTCTCATGGTTAAACCTATTAGCATCAGATGCCTTTAACCGTTTTATTGACGCAGTCTAGTTCAATTGTGGCATATGATTTCAATTTATTGTAAATATCGGGACCGCAACCTATAGCAGCAGGTATCCCGAATTCAGCTGCACGAATTGACATGTGTGAAGCTGCTCCTCCATGTTCAGTGATTAACCCCGATATGCTGTGACTAAATATCCAATCATACCCTGGGTCAGCAGATGAAATCATGATGATTTTGCCAGCTAATGATGGGTTTGACCGGGATTCATCCAGTATCACTGGGGTTGCTGTAATGCGGCTATCAGAAATGTAATTGGGTTCACTTTTCAATAATTTAAAATATGATATGTTCGTGTCAGCACTGATCAAGTGAGGTAGTTTAGTGTGGCATGTCAAATTCCATTTTTTTTCTTGATATTGTTTGATCCTGATGAGTTCAGATTTGATTGCTGGACTTGGACTTTCTGCGGCTAATTTTTCGAACTCATGGATGCTTAAGTATGACAAATCATCTCTAGAGAATCCGATTAATTGCCCAAGTTCTGTAATTGATTCCAGTATTTCGTTTACTAATTTCATGAACTCAAACTTTGCTAACTCTCTAGCTTGGATACTATGTGTTATAAAACTGATCAGTTGTTGGGGTGTAGTATTCAAGCCGGACTGTTCTATTTGTTCCTGAAGAATTATAGAATAGTTATTTAAAATATTTTCAGTTTCCAACCCATTAGTGTTGATTCCAACGGCAGGCTCACTTAATATGCGCGTGAAATATTTAAGGTGGCCATTTTTATAATTGTCAGAAGTTATATCGTAGGAACTGGGTCTTAGGTGACCGTACTTTTCTAAAAAGTGCTTTAATGAGAGAGTTCCGTTTTGGTAACTAGCAATATCTGCTGTCATGTTTGATGCGATGGTAGGAATGCTTTTATAAATCTTACCGAGTTCTGATTCAGATATACATCCATTATTGACTAAAGATTTGAGGATGGCAATTGATACAAAAGCACATCTGGCCAATTTGGCAAAAATTAATGTGCCATGGGTTTCACATGCAAATAATAAATCTGAGATTTTATTACTAAGTTGTGTGATTGATTGAGGTTTTTGATTTATAGACCATGTTTCTAAAATGGCTCCTAATGAATTTAATGAATCTAATTCCTGTGAGAGGTCAATACTTTGTTCAGATATCATGTCGTTTGTTATGGTGATGAGCGCATTCTTGAAATCTGCAATATCATCTTCTGTTAAGCCTGCATTCTTCATATTGGATGTATATTGTGAAAAATTAAAATCATAACATGTAGGAGTTAACTCGAATTCGATTTTGTCGTGAAGTTCTGGGTTCCTCTGAAGATTATTCAGACAATGATTTATCCATTTGTTTGCTGTGTCGTTGCTTAATTTAGAAGGTAAGAATGAGTTGAGACTAAGTTTTATGTTTACGTAAGGGATTCCTCCTAATGATTGTATCAATTGCTTACCTTGCATATCCATGTACCCGAGTTCTGCCCGGGATTTGGCCCAACTTCGTTGACCGATGAGTCTTTGGTATAAAGACAAAGCTAAAGGTCTTGGTGTTGTTCCTAACATTTCAACGGGGTTCCAATCTGACATAGTTCCAAGTAAAACGGAATTTCCTGCTGATACTTGGTCCGAATCAGATAAAGAATGTATAAATTGTTGAATATTATCAAGTTGTTCGTAGAGGTCTTCATCTTCAAGAATGTATTTTCTAGCTTTGGTTGAGATTGGTCGTAACTGGAATAAATAAAGTTCTTTTGAATCATCTATCCCGAATTCAATGTCTAAATCCGATAAGTTAGTTTGAATTTCAAGCTCCTGTACCAGAGCAACACATTTTTGCACGTGTTCATCATTGTATTTATGGACTCTTTGAAGTAATTTCTTATTGATATATATAGTTTCTATGTTTGTACCACTTCCACTTGTTACCCCGTCGGTTGAGCCAGGATTCCGATCGATATTAATTAACATGTACGGAGCTGCTGATTCTAGATCTCTTGTAAATATCACGCCATTAGCAGTTAAATTGCTTTTATATTCTTGGACGAATATTTCATCAGTTGTCATTGTTTTATTATTGACTGCTTCATAGCTGCTAAAAACTTCTGAGACAGCCCGTTTAATTTGGATTTTATTATCAGCAGATATTCCTTGTACCGTTTTAAATAGGCCCGCGTTGGACACTTGTGCGTTGTCTTCAGCAGCTGACGAACTTCTAACGATAATATGAGAATCTGCAAACTTTTCCGATATGGATTGGATAATGTTTTCCGAGTTATCTAACCAGTCAAAATATGAAAATTTGTATTGTTCTAATACTGTTGCAGACTTCAAAACATGCCTGACTTGTTCTAGAGTTTTTGCTTTCCCCTGAAAAATGGTTTGGGCTAAATATACTGGTCTATCAAGAGGCGCGACTAATGTGTTGAGATTGATGCTAGTACAAGGCAGTGAATTCCTGAGATTTTCGATTAGATCTTCTAGTTGGGACTTTGGTTTATGAATTGATAAAGTGTTCACTTGGTTTAGAAATTTATTACATAATTTATTTGGTACGTACATTATTCCCGCAAATTCTGAGTAGTCTGATTCTAGGAAATTTCCCCCGATACAAATTTCTTTCAGGCTTGCACTGATTTTAGGGTATGTTTCTGGTAATAGGACAGTTGAGGCTCTGATTAATATCAAATCTGATTCGGTTTCGTTTTCGAACAGTGCTAGGCCTGAGGTTTCCCCACTCGTGTTCCACGTTTGATGATACAAAAAATTGAATTGCGGATAAGATTGGATGACTTTTTGAATCTGATATCCTCCGATGTATGTGATATTTTTCAGGCCATTTTGTAGCGTGAATTGATATATCCAATCCAATACAGTAGATTGGTCATCTAGGTTTGATAGGGAATTAGGCAGACTTTTTGTTTGATCGAGTCTCCTTCTGCCTCTATTGCAGTCCAATATTATTACTTGTGTTGAATCATTCATTAGGAGACAGTCATAGTACGTCTAAATTACTGTCATAATTCAATAATTTATTGCTGCGTATGAGATGAGATATCTTAAATAATTGGATGAGGACTTTAATTCTCCAATGTACAAGTCTGAACTTGCCAGATGATTTTGTGAGACCCGACAGGTTGTTTTTTAGTTCCCAAAAGGATGCAACGAAAGCTAATAGTATTGTAAATTTAGGGGAAGCTTGGGAATGTGTGTGAGTACTGTCAAACTCATATAAGTTTAATCGTCTAAAACAATCAATCTCAAAATTTGTGACAGAGTTACTCAGAATGCTAGGTTTATCAGATATTCTCCCGGTATTTAAAGATTCTTGTCTAGCGTTACCACCATATGGGATACCAAGGATCGTCATGTGTTCGGTAGACTCAGTTTTATTAATATTCAAGAACTCGCAGAGTTTGCTTGTTTGCGACTCTTGATCCTGCCTGAAACTTCGAACCGAAGTTATGTAGAGGTTAGGATGATTTTTGTTGTGCTTAATTACATTTGATATTTGTTGGTAGGTTCTCATCCAATACACGGCCCCTTTCTCAGTTCTTATATCGTAGAATTCGTTTGGGCTAATTGATTCCAGATAATTGTGCCGTAGGGATGAGTAGCTTTCTAAAGGATTTCTGTAAGGGAAAATTAGCTTTGAGTTTTCAAATAATTCTCGATTTGACCAATCAAACCCTCTTGCAGTACAAAGCATGGAGTAATAGTCAATTTCTTTATTTCTATATTGACTATTTGACTCTTGATAACATTTGAAGAAGTAATTTAGGTATTCGAGGCTGGTCATTTGAGAATCTTGCTTTCTAGATAATAGATCTTCAAACAGCGTCACATCAAATGGTCCTATGTGGCTCCCTGATTTGTAATTGGATTTCGTGATGGATAAGGTATTTCGAGATATTCGTTCTTCGAATCTTTCTTTGAAGTGAGATATGAATTGCTGGTTAAGTTTGGTGACCTTAGCAAATTGCTCGCCTTTGCTTACTTGTTTAAATACGGTAAAGAAATGGAATTCAGATGGCCAATTTAAAATTTTAGGATGATTGTCGAGTAATGAGTGTATCGCACTATTTGCAGAACGAGGGGCACCTACTAGGAAAAGAAATTGGATTTGGTTTGGTTTGGATGACTGCATATATTACTTGATGAATGATTTTTTCTTTAATGAAATCATTCCGTTAGCGAATAGGGTGTTGCGTACTATCATTTTGTCTTGGATGATTAAATCATTTTTTGACACAGGGTCTACAAATCCCAGAGCTTCGTTTGGATAGAATGAAACTTTGTCTTGTCCAAAAGCTAGAGTACAAGCTAGGATTGTGTGTTTTCTGTTGTCAATGATTGCGGATACTGGTTTGCTTGATTGCTGGACATACTGTATGAAATCAAAGTCGCATTGGGTAATGCCTGTGCCGCCGCTTTGATCAGGTCCGTCTATGAACATAAAATCATATGGGTATGATGGTTTATTCTCATAAATGACACCAGTTAGTAAGGAATATGACGCTGTGGATAAAGGAGAATGATGAACTTCCACAAAATCTTTGAATTTGTTAGGAATATTATTTTTAGATTGTTCATACCATTCTTTCTTGTCTTCCATTGAAATTAGTTTCATGTTATTCAACCGTATATCGCTGGGATTTTCTTGTCTGTTTTCCAACATAGCTTGTGCTATTACTATTGTTGATTTCCCAGTACCACACTCCAGTACGTACTGCGGCTTGATTTGTTTAACATAAGAATATAGGTTGTAATAATCAGAATATGAAACTCCAGAAGAGTCAGACTTATTGTTGGAGTAATCTATTGCAGATTTAAGCCCTTCTGTAAACATGTCAGAATTAATATGATGTTTAGTTTTGTGTCTAATTGACAGGTTTCTTATTTTTCTTATGAACGACTTAAACATATAAACATTCACTCATATGACAGATTCTATAATGCCGGCTTCGGACAATTTGTATTCTTTGTTAAATTCAATTACGGGAGGAGAATGATGGGCAGATATAATTAAGATAGTGCTCGGGCTCAGATGGCTCATAAAATTGGATAGCACTTGTTTTTCGGTTGCCGAATCTAAATTTGAAGTTGCTTCATCTAATATAACTACGGATGGTGATTGGAGATACGCTCTTGCCAATAATAGGCGTTGTCGTTGGCCTAAAGAAAAATTACATGCATTGTCTCCCATAGGTTCATCTAACACATTATGCTGCTCTAGAATTTCCTCTAAACATGCTTCTTTTAGTACTTGCTTTATTTTATCAATATCCATTGTAGATTCGGGGTCTATAAAATTCTTTAAAGTCGTATTGGGGATGTACATTTCATTAGAGGCGTAAAATATATGGTCTGTTAGTTTAGCGTTTATGGTGGTAGATTTGCTAGCTAAATGGTGGTTGATTGTGACGATCCCTTCATCTGGAAGATAGTAACCGGCTATTATTTTTAATAAAGTTGATTTACCATCTCCGGACTTTCCTGTTAGTAGGATGCGATCACCTTTAGAAATTGTAGCAGAAAGAGAGTTTAGTATAAGGTCTTGATCGAAAGAAAAGGAAACGTTGTCCAGAAGTATCCCTTCAATAGTATTGATGCTTGTTTGGTGTCCAACATTGTTTGTTGCTAATCGGCGCATGGCTTCTAGTAATTGAATAGTGCCAGCTCTGTGTTCTTTAACAAGTACCCATTGAGTTTGATATTCAGCTGTGTATGCCCGGAGCCTACTGAATAGTAGTATCAGTATGAGTAGTCCCTCTATAGACAAAGAGGTTAATGTTGAAGCGATTGTTACGATTATCAAGAGAGATATTAACCCAAATGAGTCTGACAACATAGTTACTTTCTCGCCGGTTGTTCGTTTCTGTACTCTCCATGACCAATCCCTTTGGATGATTGTACTCATTTTTCTTAGAACTACATGTTTTAAATTATCAAACTTTATTATTTCAAAACCCCGGATGTTTTGATTGACTTCGTATAACATTTCTTCATGTATGCCTACTTTGGCTTCACCAATAGATTGCATTTGATTAAAATTGCGCATATTTATCAAGATTGACGCTATTCCAAGAATTATTGCTGCCAGTGTAATGAAAGGTGACGCGATGAGAGCTGTGATGAATAGTATAGTTATGGATATGAGAGAAGATAACAGCCCTAACCAAGCCAAAAAATGCGCTGAAGATGCTCCAGATAAATGAAGTATCAGGTTAGACATTTGCTCAGGTTTTTCTTTGCTATGGGCATTACCAGTTAGGCCAAGATAAAGACTTACTACACGGTTAGCTTGCTGAGCATAAACATCATATCTAGTTACAGCACTTATGCGTGCTCGGTACATACGTAAGAACGCCCATATGATGATGGCCATAAATGTGCAAAGGCTTAGTAATATTACGTAAGCGTGCATAGTCATACTTGTCAATATTATTGGTATGTACTGGCTTATGATGGGAGTGATTCCAGAGTTGTCAGTGCTGTTTAGTATCAAGTAAATCAATCCTAGAATTGATACCTCTAATGGCGGTATAAGTAAATTAAGAACTAAAATCTGAGTGACCTTCAGACGATGTTCATTAGCTAATCTTAATATTTCTTTACGTAACATGATTTAATATGCTTGAGTTAACGATTTGATGTGAGTTAAGTATTTAGTAGATACGTCTTGATCTTCAGAGCTTCCGTATACTTGATCAAATAAAAATGTGTTTACGTTTGTCAAGGAATATGGAATGTCGAATTGTCCTAGGTGGATTTTATTAATGGTGTCAACAATTTCTTCATTTGAGTTGACTGTCCAGCAAGCATTATATTTTTCCCAGCGCATCGTATTGTCGTTGAAATGATTAGGATATATAAATATTTTATCGAAGTAATATGCATCAAATATTATGCTAGACATATAATTTATGACTATGTCTGACCATTGAATTAGGTGGGTAGAATGAGAGTTATCTATTCGTCCTATGTACTTTAGCCTCTCATCGGAAAGCTGTTCTCTAGTGTGAGGCTTAATAACTAAATCAGTGAATGGTAAATTATCAATTTCAGTTAGGCTTTCAAGTATATCGTCAGGGTGGCTGCGGTATCGGCTAGAATGGTCAAAAAATATTATCTTGGTAGAGTCAGGATTTCGATCAAGAGTGTTTTCACCAATTAATGTGAAATACGTTTCACACCACTTTTTTGAGAATCTAGGACTTCCAAGTACTGTCATTTTGGATGGGTTAAGCCCCATTCTAGAATACTTTGTTTTGATATCGCAGGATGCAACTATCAGTTCATCGATCCATCCCCAATTTTCATGCATTCTTTGGTTGTTTTGCTTTTCTAATCCTGCTAGAGTCCAATAGTCATTAGCAGCAGAATCAAAGCCATGAGGAACGCCTATTATTGGTATGGACATTGCTTTTGCTGCAGTATTGATAGAAGAGTAAATGAATCTTTTCTGGTCTACATAATCTACGACAACTGCTCCAATTTGTTGATGCCGTATCAAATCGTGTGCCCACTTTGAATCAAAAAGTTGTTCCATGACACGTGACGAATACAGTCGCATCCGAATTTTGCTCAGTAATGCTTTTAAAGGTCCGAAGTTGTTTAAAAGGCTATTTCTACATACGGTATCAGTTATTAATATGAAAAGCTTATGAAACAGTGAATGAGGCTCTAAGTTGTAAATGTATTCTATTTTCACGTTATGTTTATGTTTTATGAAATTGAGCCTGAAGTCATTTTTAATATCGAAATATGGGTTGATACAAGAGATCAATACTCTCAGATCTGGTTGGTTTAGGGATTCGTCAAATAATGGCGTCATATGATCTACATCATTAAAAGACCTGAATATAAAGAGAATGGTTTTCATTTATTTCTCTGTAGCATCCCGCTCATTGTTCCTATGATCTTATTGGATCGATAAAATAAAACGTCTTTTATAGGTGCTGTGAATGTTTGTTGCTTTTTAAGGTTCTTGAGATCATTCGTTGCTCTTTTGATTTCAGAAATGATAAGTTTTATGGCAGATAGATCCTTAGTGACTCCTATTGTTTTCATTGCTTTGGATTCTCTATGAAACCTATGCCGTATTTGTTTCCAGGTTTCGTGATGACTATGGACGATCGAAGCTTTAGGCTCATAGTAAACTGAGAAACCTTGTTTCATCCAATGTTTGGCCCAATCTATGTCTTCTTGACCAGAAAGGGATTCATTAAACTTATATTGTTCCCAAGCTCTTTTGGTTAAGCTTGAATTAGCGTTATGTGAAAAATAGTTAGGTGCATTGAGCGTTTTCGGTTTATCACCAAATGTCCTGTTTAGATCTGTGAATTCTGGGTATCTTGAATTTTTATCCCCAATTTGTTTACCGTATACCATGATGATGTTCGGATTTAGAAGAGGACTTATCAAATTAGTTATCCAAGTGTTGTCACACGGTTCTGTATGAGCTGATACTAATACTAGAAAATCTCCGGTTGAATTTTCAATGCCTTTATTTAAGGAGTATCCGAATGTGAAATCGCTTTTCTTGATTCCGACTATTTTGTCACAGTACTGCTCAGCAAGTTTAACGGTGTCATCAGTTGATTCAGAATCGACAAGAATAATTTCAATGTTTGGATACTCTTGCTGTTTGATGGCTCTTAATAGATTAGTGATGTATAGTCCTTCATTATAAGTTCTTATTATGACTGAAACCTTTTGAGAGAACATATTATTTACTCCATATCCCTAACCCTACTAAGAGATTATTCAAAGTCTGTTCGTGGACTTTTTCCCAAGCGTCGGGACTACTGTTAGAATTGTGTGGTGCTAGTAATACGTTTTCTAGGCTCCTAAGCTCACTAGTAGGAGGCAACGGTTCATCTTCAAAGACGTCTAAAGCCGCTCCTTTTATTTTCCCGTCTTTCAAAGCTTTCACGAGTGCTATCTCATCTATTAATGGACCGCGAGCCGCATTAATGATGTACGGCTTCTTGGCCATGTTTGTAAATTCAATGGTCGAAAGAATATGAAGGCTTGAATCGTTTAAATCACAATTTAAAGTTATAAAATCCGATTTTGAAAGCAGGAAGTCTTTACTTACTAGTTCAATGCTTACACTATCCAAGAATTCTTTAGGTGGTTTACAAGGATCATGTCCTAAGATGCGTATGCCAAATGAGGATGCTTTACGAGCTATTGCTTGTCCGATATTCCCTAATCCTATTATTCCTAGCGTACATTCATACAGAGATACTAGATTTCTTTTTTCCCAAATATGTTTTTTTACATCTGTGTCCATAGCATGAAGCTGTCGTGCAAAAGTTAATATATAGCCTAATACAGTATCTGATACTGGATTTGTGAAAGCATTGGGGGTGTTGAAAACTTGAATATTTTTCTGATTAGCATATGCTTTATCTATTGAATCGATACCTGTGCCCCATTTCGATATTACAGATAATTGCTTGGCTGCATCCAGGACTTTAGGAGTGAAACGATCATCCCCACATATCGTGCCCTGTATATCATGGATAACTTCTAGTAGTTCGTGTTCCTCTAGCCTTTCTGTGACTTTTGGAACGATAGGTTTTAGATTATATTGTTCGAATACATGCATATACTTGTCAACTACAGGTTGAAAGTAAGGTGCAGATATTAAAATGTTCTTTTTGAGCATTATTCAGGAACTATATTTAGGTATTGTTTTGTTAAAGGGTCTTCTTTAATAAGTTGTGTTACTAAGTGCAGGTCTTCTAAATTATCAACTGCATGACTGTCGAATTCACTTTCTATCATACGGATGCTGTACCCGTGCTCCATGAAACGATTCATATCTACTGATTCAGCAATTTCTAACGGAGTAGGCGCTAGTGCGGTGTATAGTTTCAAGCCAGATCGAGTGAATGGGATAATACATACTTGTTTGTACATGGGAGTGGAGGACAAATTTGAGACGTCAGCTAGATGAGGAATAGGGCTTCGAGACATATATAGTGCATTTGATTCGTTGTTTATCACAACTTTAATAGTATTTGGATTTAGGTAGTCTGAATGTTCAGTGATGCGCTTCATGAGGTTTGTGCATATTATTGAGGAATTTTGAAACATTGGTTCTAGAGCAAGGTCTATCATCTCTGGATAGGTCATAGGTTCGTCCCCTTGAACCATTACAATGAGTTCAGCGTCCAAAGACTCAGCAGCTTCAGCAGTTCTGTCACTAGCACGCTGGTGTTCGGATGATGTCATTATGGCTTTCCCTCCTAAATCCGTGACTGCATCATGAATTTCTTTATCACATGTGGCTACGTACACATCAGAAAGTACTTTTGACATCGAAACTCTTCGACGTACATGTTCTATCATAGGTAATCCCAAAATATCTGCTAATGGTTTACCGGGAAATCTACTGGAACCCATTCGTGCTGGTATTATGGCTACTGCATCCATTAATTCCTCCTATGAATCTATTATTATGGTGTCTAGCCAGTCAGTATTGGCCATATACCAATCGATAGTCATTTGAATTCCATCCTCAAAAGATACTTTAGGAACCCAGTTCAGTATCTTTTTCGCTTTAGTTATATCTGCGTAGGTAGAGGTCACATCTGCACTATTTCGAGGCAAATAATTTTTCTGAACGGTTTTGCCAAGCTTATCTTCTATAAGGGTAATGACTTGATTAACAGATACTGGATTATTCGAGCCAAGATTAAAAATTTGGTAGCCAACTTTCTCAAGGCTCTTTATAGTGCCAGTTGCAACATCGTTTACATGTGTGAAATCTCTGGTTTGGCTACCATCTCCAAAAACTGTTAAAGTGCCGCCTTCGTTAATCAATTTTATGAATTTGAAGATGCTCATGTCTGGACGACCAAACTGGCCGTAAACAGTGAAATACCGGTTGATGCTGATATCGATGTTATATTGGTGATGATATGAGTAACATAATAATTCAGCCGACTTTTTTGATACAGAGTAAGGTGTTAATGGAGAATCGGTTGGATAAGATTCTGCTATAAGATTGGAGTATGTTTCCCCATATAAACTTGACGTAGAAGCTAATACAAATTTATCTGTTTTTGTGGATCTGCATAATTCTAATAAATTAAGAGTTCCCATAAGATTGGTGTTTAAATATTCATGAGGATCTAACAAAGATTGTCTTACTCCTGCCCTGGCTGCCAAGTGGATTATTCCTTCGAACTTAGTGTTTGTGAACAGGTTTAAGGCACCGAAGTCAAGAATGTTTATACTGTGAAATTCAAAGTCTTCGTAATTTTGCAATTGACTTAGCCTGACATGTTTGATGGTAGGATCATAGGAATCATTTATCGAATCAATGCCTGTAATGTGATGCCCTGATTCAAGTAGTTGAATACATACTTGTGTCCCTACAAATCCAATGGATCCCGTTACCAGATAATTACTCATTACAATTTAACAACGCTAGATTTACTTTCAGTCACGTTGGCGGTTGCGTTGCGTGTGTCTAATATGCACTTACTATGTCGTACCACCCAATTCCAGTCGTAATTACTATGATTGGTTGTTATCACCACGCAGTCAAACCTTGACATTGTTGACTCATCCAAAGTTATAGACGACATATCAAAATGTTCGTATTTTAAATCTGGAATGTAAGGATCATTGTAAGACACTAATGCTCCTTTATTTCTTAATATGTCTATTACGTCTAATGATGGAGATTCTCTAAAATCAGAAACATCCGGTTTGTAAGCGATACCTAATATTAGAATTTTCGATCCTTTCAAAGCTCTGCTCGATTGATTTAGAATATCAGTTATTTTAGTTACCACATAATCTGGCATACTTGTGTTCACTTCTGTGGCTAACTGAATAAATCTTGCATTGTAGTTTAGAGTTTTCAATTTCCATGCTAGAAATTGAGGATCCACCGGTATGCAATGGCCTCCCAGTCCTGGCCCTGGATAGAAAGGTGTGAATCCGAAAGGTTTTGTTGCTGCCGCATTTATAACTTCCCAAACGTCTATATTCAGATGGTTACACATTATTGCTATTTCATTTACCAATCCTATGTTTGTAGCTCGATAGGTGTTTTCTAGAAGTTTCACCATTTCTGCTACCTTAGTGGATGATACGGGGACAATGGTTTGAATTGCAGATTTATACAGCGAAATACCAATTTCAGTACAAGATTTGGTGATGCCTCCTAATACTTTTGGTGTGTCAATCACCGTCCAAGTTTGATTATTCGGGTCGATTCGCTCAGGTGAAAAGGCTACGAAAATATTCTTTCCAATTTCTAATGTTCCATTTTCGGAATTCTCTAACATTGGAACTATAATTTCTTCAGTGGTCCCGGGATAGGTAGTGCTTTCTAGTACAATGAGCATGTCCTCATGGACATATTTTGAGATTGAATTAGTTGCATTGATAATGAATGACACATCTGGATCCTTGGTTTTACTTACTGGTGTAGGCACACAGATTATTACACAATCAGATGTTGCAATGGAGGAATAGTCTGTGGTTGCTGTTAGCGTTCCTCCACTGCTTACTTGAGGAGATAAATATTTGATACTTTCTGAAGAGATGTCACCGATGTAGGATTCTCCTGAATTGATTGTATTCACTTTTGATTCATCGTTGTCTATGGTGCACACATGGAAACCAGCTGAGGCAAATGCGATCGCAAGAGGCAATCCAACATATCCCGCTCCAATAACGGAAATTTGAGCAGTTTTGTTCTCAATTTTACTTTTTAGATCAGAATCCATATTACTTCCACATATAATTTGGCAAAGCTTCGCCATTTGCTGACATGGAGCGTTGCTTATATAACGATATCGGAGCTGGCGCTTCAACGAAAACCGTTTTGTTTTTGAAATGAATCACTATACTGTTGTGTAGGTTTTGATTGGACGATTTCGTCCTCTTGTCCTCCTTGTGTTGGTCTTGATAGTATTGTTAGCAGATTCGAAGGGTGCTAGATTGAACCAGCTGACTTCTGCCTTGATCTCTTTGCCCATGAAGTCGATGAGAATTCGGACCCGCGTTTTATCAGACATAGAATGCTGGACTACCGTTCCAACGGTAGATAAACCATATGATTCCAGAAGCACTTTTTCCCCTACGTGGTAAGTTCTCCAGACTCCTTCTTGCTGGTTTATTTCATTTACTTTATTTTGCAATTGATCCATGAAATCATCTGATATTTGTGCTGGCATGCCATCCGTTCTCAAGAAATCTATGATGCCCTTTACTCGATTTAGTATTGATGAAGACTCTTCTAAATCTATTATTTGTATAAACATGTATCCATTAAACAGAGGTTTAAGGCGCCATTTGCTTGGATCCGTGGAATGTTTAAGCATGGGATAGTAGGTTTTGATTCCAAAGAGTGAGAGCTCTTGTTGTATATAACTTGCATCGTTGCTTCGTATTTTTAATATGTGCCACACAGGAATCACTAATTCCCCTCGACAGGTTTGCCATCTAGAGTAAAAGCCACTATTTTATTCCCAGGAACAGTAGGTTCTAGGATGTTGAAAGCATTATCGATTGAACCCATCTCCGCAAAGAATATTTTGTCAAAGTCCCGGAGGCCAGTTTTTGTAACCTTATTTACATGCATTCCTAAGAATTTTTGCCCGTATTCTGGTTCAATGGCAAATGTTTGTATATCTTCGACGCCATGGTTTTTGAGTGCTAAGTAAACTAGTTCGGCAAAATCACCACTCCCGATGATTGCTATTCTTGATTCAAGATGAAGCGAAGTGAGTGCAAGGTCGGTTCTTATAGACTCCTTAATAACGTTGTAGTTAGATATTGTCCTGATTATATATTTTTGAGTTAGGTTGATTTTATGGCTTATACCTTCTGGAGTCAGGTTGTAAAGCCATCTTTTCCAGCCAGCTTGTGAAGCTTTGATGTATCCCTTTTGCGCCAGATTCTTGACAAGCACATTCGTTAACCCCAGGGCTATTCCAATGTTTTTGGACAGCTGTCTCTGGGTTATTTCTGGATTCGATTCGATTTGCTCAAGAGCTAGCATTTCTCGCTCACTCACATTGTCGAACGAATCGTTCTGTTCATGAACGGAACGCATAATCTAATAATAATAGTGCGTTTAATTGATGTCAATTCATTTTGGCATGAGTTGGGGCTGGTTTATTTGATTTGTTAGATATATATGTGAAACTAAGATAAAATGCAGAGAATGCAACAAACTATAGGACGGATACTATGTCTGAAGTTAGATTAACCGAATTGTCTCATTGCGCTGGTTGAGCGGCAAAAATTAATCAAGAAGATCTGGTTCAGATCTTGAGCAAACTTCCTAAAATAAGTCATCCAAACTTGATTGTGGGTTCAGAAACTGGAGATGACGCTGCTGTTTATCAATTAGATAAAGATACAGGATTGGTGTTTACTGTGGATTTTTTCCCTCCTATAACAGATGACCCTTATCAATATGGTGCCATATCTGCAGCTAATTCTCTTAGTGATGTATATGCCATGGGAGGGAAGCCATTGTTGGCGCTAAATGTGGTTGGATTCCCAGCACACTTAGACAATGATATATTGGCAAATATTTTGAAAGGTGGATACGATAAAACCATAGAATCTGGATGTCTTTTGGCTGGTGGACATACAGTAGATGATCCAGAACCAAAATATGGGTTGGCAGTCGTAGGGATTGTTCCTCCAAATGATACTGTATCAAATAAAGGAGCCAAACCAGGAGATTCATTGGTGTTAACAAAGGCCATAGGTACCGGGATTATCACTACTGCAGGTAAACAAATGAAAGCTCCCGATTCCGTGATAGACGACGCTGTCACAATAATGAGTACTTTGAATAAAAATGCAAGTGAAGTGATGATGGAAGTAGGGGTTAATTCTTGTACAGATATAACCGGATTTGGCTTGATGGGGCATTTGATGTCAATGATGAAGGCCAGTTCTTGCACCGCTAACATAAATTCAAATGATATTCCGGTTATAGAAGGCACTTGGGATTTACTAAAAGAAGGCATTTTGCCAGGTGGAACGATGCGGAACAAAGACAGTGTTGAGTCCGGTATTCAATGGCATAACAACTTGAGTGAAGAATCAAAATTATTGTTATGTGACGCGCAAACTTCTGGAG
>CEUL01055993.1_pt1 | contig 56206 bp, 52 predicted proteins | sample 427021 | NCBI WGS metagenome assembly CEUL01 (sample SAMEA2622800, study PRJEB7988) | marine metagenome | isolation source: saline water (ENVO:00002010), including | reverse complement strand
TTGGTGCTATCTCAAAGGTAGGGTGATAACCATCATCATCGGTCATTAACCCGACTTCACAGTGCAGACGCACTTCTTGGCTAATCTCATTGAGTTGTTCAGCTGTTGGCTCTTTGATGCCTTCATAGAATTTGTAAAACTTCTCAGCAAGCTGCCAGTAGTGATGTAAATACAATTGACCGTTGCCTTTTTCTAGTTCTCCCCAATGGGTAATCCATCCTTTAAAATAGTCTTTCATTGCTGCATGAATAGCGTTATGCATTTTCTTAGCATCAGATAGGCCTTCAGAGCCAGCAACAAACATTTTTTTTGCACACATGATTGCGTAATCATCTGGTGGGTTGCCTGTGATATCCATGATGATTTCGTATACCCTGGCTAATTCGGCACTTGCATTATAGGAATCTTTTGTGAGTTCAAAATGAATAAGTTCTGTTGGGTGATCTTGATGAAAGCCAACTGATGGAGCATCGAAGGGCTTAATATACCAGTTATGTTCTACGGTATTTGATGGATGATCGTCTGCATAGGTAGACGTTGTCCATTCATAGCTGTCGTATTTTGACCATTCCATACTCATTATTATGACTTATTGAAACATTGCTGCAATAGTGGCACTTACATAATCTGCAAGAATAACTTTTGACTCATCCCATGATATGCCATAAATAATTTCAAATGCTTCATCAAAAGTTTTACCCAGGCTCAGGTAGGTATAGAGGTCCATTGCGGAATAGGACCCTGCAATGGCAGATAATGCTTCTGTAGTGAGATAACCAATGGAATAACCTAAAACATAATCCTGCCTACCAATACATTGCGGAGGGTAACTGTCATCATAAAATGTAAGAATCCACTCTTTTGAATAATCTTCACCAGGTGGGCGCTGATGCCTGGCTTTTACTTGATCTTGACGCATATCCAGGTATGCGTCATATGTAGCTAAGTTCACACTCAGACCAGCAAAATGTGCTAATCCTTCATTCATCCAACATGGACCAGATTGATTCGCGCTTTCTTGTGGGTTACGAGCCAAGTTAATCCATTGTGATGCAACAGCTGTGTGCGTAAACTCATGTACTTGTAAGGGGCCATACCGATACGCATCACGTGCATCAGGTGCATGTACGCCTAATGTGCCTAATCCAGTTTCAGCATCTGGCTGTAAGCCTGAATTTGCACCAGTACATTTCCCGTCTCTACAAGGAGCCTCAGCTCGGTCTGCTCGAAATCCCATGCCCACTATGACATCTTTTGCCCATTGCAAGTCATCAAAGCTATACAACATCGCAATGTATTTTTTCGGCATTTTATACGGAGACCAGAAATCAATTGCCTGTTGGAATGCTGATTCGCTGTCATCAAAATAGAGTTCTGTTGTTGGCCCCACCATCACGTCAAGTGGCAAGGTGCCTTTGCCTCGAGTTGATTGTAAAAGTCGTTGCGAGTCATCCCACGCAATTTTTGGAATATTCGCTGATTGTTCTTTTAAATTGTTGATGGTAATAAAACTTGGATGTTCTCGGCGTTCATATGCTTGGATAACAGGTGCTGGTTGTGCAACAGGAGGAGGCGGTGTTGATTTTGGCCGTTGGGTAGTGGGCCGAGTGTTTGTCGGTGCAGGAGTTGGTGCAGGCGCTTTTGTTTGTGGTTGTGCAACAGGAGTTGTATTCTTTGGTGGTTGTGTAGCGGGCTGCGTGTTTGTCGGTGCAGGAGTTGGTGCAGGCACTTTTGTTTGTGGTTGTGCAACAGGAGTTGTATTCTTTGGTGGCTGTGTAGTTGGCTGTGTGTTTGTCGGTGTAGGAGTCGGTGCAGGAGCTTCTGCAACTGGTTGTTGTACAACTTCTTGAGTCGCATTACTGCCACATGCTGCAAACAGCATGAACGATGCTATGAATAATGCATTTGTAACACTCAAAGATTTCATTGCATATTTCCTTAACATCTATAATACATTTAATAAGGACAATGTCTACAATTCGAGGAACAACAAGGTCGTTGTTTTAATGCATATGCTGTCATAACCATCAAGCCACTTTGCGGATCGCGATAAAATGGTTTTTTGGCATTACATGCAGCCTCGTGTAATTCCTTAATTTGTTCTTCAATATCCATGTAAATAGAGTCTATAATTTACATTCTAGTTACTTTAAGTCGTCCATACGTGCTAAGCAGCAGACAGACAACTATCATAGCTAGTACTGGAATTGGTGGACCATCATACCAGCTATCTTGTAAGTTGGCAAAAATAAATGCTCCAAGCATACACGTTGCAAAGATAATCTCACCCAATAGAACAACGCGCGCAGAGGCAACATCTTTTAGTGTGCTAGCAAGTCCAAGGATGACTCCAACACCGATTGCATGACTGAGGATCATAATTGCTAAGATTTCAGCTGTAGCCGTATGGTTTGCTGATGCTCCGTCTGGAAGCCAAGATCCACCCATGATGCTTAAATATAACCCAACCATCATCAGGATGTGAAGAGTAGCGCAAATTCTTAATATGGTAGCTATTCCCATGATAATACTCCTATGTATTTGTTGATTGATATATTCAAAATACTACAATCGAGTGCAGCTATACAATAATATCTAGTAATATTCGAATCAAATTATCGACACTAAAGATATCACAGCTTACTATCTCAGTATGAATATTCTTGTTATCGGTAGCAGTGGATATATTGGCTCTCACTTAATCGATAGATTGAAATCTACATCCCATACAATATTTGCGTCATCTCGCAATGTACAGGTCATTGAAAATCGCGACTGGCAAGGCGTTAATTTAATTTATTGCGATTTATTTGACCCTGTGTCCATAGATGTAGCTTTACAGAACACAGATATTGTTTTTTATTTTGTGCACTCTATGGCTGCTGGTAGTAGTTTTGATGCATTGGATAGAGAAGCAGCGCATAACTTTAAGCATGCTGTAAATAAGTCTAATGTACAACAAATTATATATCTTGGAGGATTGCAACCTATAAGCGACCCGTCAAAACACTTGTCATCTCGAAAAGAAACAGGAGATATTCTTCGTGAATCAAATATACCTGTTACTGAACTTCGTGCAGGAGTTGTTGTAGGAGCTGGTTCTGCTGGCTTTGAAATGATCCGGGATCTAGTTTATCATCTTCGTTTTATGATCACTCCTAAATGGGTTCGTTCGATCACACAGCCAATTGCTTTACGCGATTTACTTGAATATTTAGTGCAAGTAATCGGAAATGATGCCACGTACAATGAAATTTTTGATGTTGCAGGGACATCAACTATTCGATACCAAGACATGCTCAAAGAGTTTGCTAATGTTGTTGGCAGGCCATTGATTATTTTGCCAGTACCATTAATTTCACCAAGGCTATCTTCTTATTGGCTAGATTTTGTTACTGCTGTGCCCAAAGATATTGCCAAGCCGTTAATATATGGATTGCGGAATGATCTTATCGGCGATAATACTAAAATTAAAAAAATTATTGATTTTCCTTTAATGAATTATACGCAATCAATAGAAAAGGCACTGGAAGATGAACAAAATAAAAAAATGTCTTCGAGGTGGACAGAAAACGCTATATTTTTCAATCAGTATAACCCAGAAAACTCATTCTTTAGTAAAGACTACACTGTTAAAGTAGAAACTGATATTGCAATAGAGGACTTGTGGTCTGTTGTTTCTTCTCTTGGTGGTAAAAATGGCTGGTATTATATGAACTGGCTTTGGAAAATACGAGGAGTTTTAGATCGACTCATTGGAGGCATTGGACTACGAAGAGGGCGAAGACACCCAACGCAAGTTAGAATTGGTGATACGATAGATTTTTTTCGAGTAGGTAAAATTGAAAACAGAGATGATGTTAAAAGTTTGGTTTTGCTTGCTGAAATGAAGGTACCAGGTTCAGCAATATTAGAGTTTAAAGTTAACTCATTAGATGATCAAAGAAACGAATTTGTGACAACAGCTCGCTATCATCCAAGTGGAACAATTGGCTTGCTGTATTGGTATGTATTGTTGCCTGTGCACAGTGTTTTATTTAAAGGAATGGCAAGAGGAATATTGAAAAATGCCTAATCAAAAGCATGTGTTTCAATTAAAATTAATATATAATTACCTTGTTTTGCCGAGGTGATGGAATTGGTAGACATGCGTGATTTAGGATCACGTGCTTCACGGCGTGTGGGTTCGAGTCCCACCCTCGGTACCATTAATTTTATGATTAATGATTAAAATTTTATTGATATATTTTTGAGAATGATTCTCAAAAAAAAGTTGGTATAGTGAAATACTGAGTGTTGAATTTTTTATCAATAGCTTTATAATGAACCAGTATCCGATAAAACTATCCATTATGTAGGAGTGAATTATGGCAGAATCAACAGCACTATTAGAAGTTAAAGATCTCCATGTGTATTTTTATGTTCCAGAAGGTACCGTTAGAGCAGTTCGAGGCGTTACATGGGATCTACAGCCTGGAGAAACACTTGGGCTTGTTGGTGAATCTGGATGTGGCAAATCAGTAACTGCGCTTTCATTATTACGACTTATACCAAATCCACCAGGCAAAGTTGTTCAGGGAGAAATTATATTTGAAGGTGAAGATATACTCAAAAAATCAATGAGTGACATGAGAGATATACGTGGTAATTCTATTGCAATGATTTTTCAGGAGCCAATGACTTCATTGAACCCTGTATTAACAATTGGACATCAGATTACTGAAGTTTTGGACATTCACTTAAATGTTTCTGAACAGGATAAGCATGATAGAGCAATTGAACTTTTAGAATTGGTTGGTATTCCAGATCCAGAAAATCGTTTGAATGACTATCCTCACCAATTTTCTGGTGGCATGAGACAACGAGCAATGATTGCTATGGCACTTGCTTGTAATCCAAAAATCTTACTTGCTGATGAGCCAACAACGGCATTAGATGTGACCATTCAAGCTCAAATTCTTGATGTTATCAATGAATCATCAAAGAAGCTTGGCACAGCTGTTGTACTAATTACGCACAACCTTGGTGTAGTTGCTAGGTATGCTGATAGAGTGAATGTAATGTATGCAGGACAAATTATTGAACGTGGTTCAGCTGAAGCTATTTTTTCCAATCCTTTACATGCTTACACAAAAGGCTTAATGTCATCAGTTCCAAGATTAGATGAGACTGAAAAAGTACGATTAAATACAATTGAAGGACAACCACCGTTGTTACTTCGTGAAATTGATGGATGCGCTTTTGCTGCAAGAAATCCAAATCGTGATCACTGTTTAACAGACAGGCATCCAGTATTAGTTGAAAAAGAAAAAGATCATTGGGTAGCTGACTGCCCAGGATGTTTAATGTAGATCTTAATTAGGAGTAAATTATGGCTGAATCAACAATTACCGATGAAAAGATTTTAGAAGTTGAAGGACTTCGAACTTGGTTCCCTGTGAAACGAGGTATTCTCAATAAACATGTTGGAGACATTAAGGCTGTTGATGGCTTAAATTTCTTTGTTCGAAAAGGTGAAACATTAGGCCTTGTAGGTGAATCTGGCTGTGGGAAATCTACAACTGGAAGATCAATTCTACAACTCATTAGGCCAACTGCAGGTTCTGTGAAACTAGAAGGTAATGAATTAACTGAGCTGGATGGTGAGGACCTTCGTTCATTCCGTCGAAGAATGCAAATGGTATTTCAAGACCCGTATTCTTCACTAAACCCACGAATGAGCGTGTTCGACATAGTAAGTGAACCAATGATGATTCATGGGCTCTACAAGGGTCAAGAAAGAATTGATCGCGTTTCATACCTTCTTGAATCCGTTGGACTGAATCCATTTTATGCAAAGAGATTCCCTCATGAATTCTCAGGTGGTCAACGTCAACGTATTGGTATTGCTCGCGCTCTAGCTTCTGAACCAGACCTCATTATTTGCGATGAACCAGTTGCTGCTTTAGATGTGTCAATTCAAGCACAGGTTATTAATCTGTTGGAAGACCTGCAAGTTGAGTTTGGTTTAACCTTAATATTTATTGCCCATGACCTTGCTGTTGTACGACATATTTCAGATAGAGTTGCAGTGATGTATCTTGGTCATATGATTGAACTGGCAAGTTCAGCTGATTTATACAAGAATCCAAAACATGCTTACACAAAAGCTTTACTTTCCGCGATTCCTATTCCAGATCCTGTCGTAGAGCGAAAAAGAGAAAGAATTGTGCTTGAAGGAGATGTTCCTTCACCATTCAATCCACCAGATGGTTGTATTTTTGCTTCAAGGAACCCATCTAAAAATCACATAGAGAGTGGACAAGTTGATTTTGTTGAAATAGAGAAAGATCACTGGGTTTCAAATTGCCCTGGTTGCGTTGAATAAATTTTTGTATATTTGCTCCATAAAATAAAAACTTGGTACTATAGATAGTAAGTATCTGTATGTATTGGATTTACTCTTGCATGAATTAATTAGAAACTTTTCAATCATTGCCCATATAGATCATGGCAAATCAACACTTGCTGATAGAATGTTAGAAATTACAAATACTGTTGCGTCTCGGGAAATGAGAGCGCAAGTATTAGACAGACTTGATGTGGAACGTGAAAAGGGTATTACGGTAAAAGCACAAGCTGTACGCATGCAATATTCTTATAACAACAAACAGCACGAATTGAATTTAATTGATACTCCAGGTCACGTAGATTTTAGTTATGAAGTCTCCAGAGCCTTAGCTGCATGTGAAGGCGCAATTATTATTGTTGATGCTACCCAAGGAATACAAGCGCAAACATTTTCAACTATAAATAAAGCAAAGGAGCTAGGACTTAAGTTGGTGCCAGTTATAAATAAGATTGATGCACCTGCAGCTTATCCAGAACGGGTATCACAATCGATGCAAGATGCTTTTGGATTTGAGGAAAAGGATATTTTTTATGTATCTGCAAAAACAGGAGAGGGCGTTGAATCCTTAATTCAAGGAGTAATTGACCAGATACCACCTCCAGTGAAACCTGAAGAGAATTCACTAAAAGGACTAGTATTTGATGCTTATTATGATCAATTTAAAGGTATTATTTTGTATTTGAGAGTTATTTCAGGTCAATTATCAAGCAAGGACAAATGTTTATTATTTGCCCATAAAGAATCTTTTGAGCCTTTAGAAATAGGTTATTTTGGCCCTGACATGCAAAAATCAAAACTGTTAAATACTGGACAGGTTGGCTATGTTGCAACTGGGCTTAAATCATTAGATGGCTCTTTGCCTGGGGATACTGTAGTCAATATCAATGATAAAAATGTTGTGCCCCTAGAAGGCTATCAAGAATCATCACCTGTTGTCTTTGCAAGTTTTTTTCCAAGTGATGCTAATATGTATGAAAAATTGAAAGACTCATTAGAGAAATTGCATATGAATGACTCTTCTTTAATTTGGGAACCTATCACATCAAAAGCACTTGGATTTGGTTTTCATTGTGGTTTTTTAGGTCTATTACATATGGAAATTATTCAGCAACGACTTGAACGTGAATTTGAAGTCGAGCTTATTGCTACTGCACCTGCAGTCCAATATAAAGTTTTAGATCATCAAGGCAACACTAGTTATATTGATAGCCCAGCAAAATTACCATCAAAAGCTGATATGCGGACAGTTGAAGAACCTTGGATTGAAATCTCAATAAGCCTACCGGAAAATTATCTTGGTGCAATGATGAAGCTTATGGAAGAGCACAGTGCTGAATATGTTGCAATGACGTACTTGACTCCAAAAGATATAGACAAAAATATTGAGGCTAATGTTTTACTGCAATATCAGATGCCTCTTTCAGAAATGATTGTGGATCTTTATGATAAAGTGAAATCATACTCTCAAGGATTTGCTTCCATGAACTATACTCCGATTGGATATAGGGAAGCAAATATCGTTAGATTAGATATATTGGTAAATAAAGAAATCATTGATGCCTTGTCACTAATCCTTCCCTCAAATCGAGCAGTTGAAAAAGGAAAAAAATACGTAACTAAATTAAAAGAGTTAATTCCTCGTCAACTATTTGATGTACCGATTCAAGCAGCTATTGGCAGTAAAATTATTTCTCGAGAAACAATTAAAGCATTAAGAAAAAATGTTACTGCAAAATGTTATGGCGGTGATTTTACTAGAAAAAAGAAATTGCTAGAAGCCCAAAAAGCAGGAAAAAAACGAATGAAAACTCTTGGATCAGTAGACATACCTCAAGAAGCATTTATGGCTGTTTTAAAAATTAAGGATTAAATTATGTCACTTGAAATCGTTACACCAAAAATGAGAGGTTTTATTTCCTTATCAGCACATCCAGGCGGCTTAAAAAATCTTGTTAATAATCAGGTAAGCAGAACACCGATTATCAATGATGGAAAAGTGAATAATGCATTAATTCTAGGCTCAAGTATGGGGTATGGTTTGGCATCTTCTATAGTTTCGTTATTTGGCTTTCAGGCAAATACGCTAGGTGTATGCTTTGAACGACCACCACAAAAAAATAAAACAGGTAGTGCCGGTTGGTATAATTCAGGAGAACTTATTCAAATAGCACAAGAAAACAATTTAAGTTTTGAGGTTTATAATGGAGATGCATTTAATGAATTAACTAAAAATACTGTTATTGATCATTTAAAATCAAATTATGGTAAAATAGATTTATTAGTGTATAGCCTTGCAGCTCCTAGAAGAGTCGACAATAAAAGTGATAAAGTATGGAACAGTACCCTAAAACCACTCAATAAGCCAGCTTTTATCAAAAATATCAATTTGCAAAATCATTCATTTGAAGAAATAGAAGTACAGCATGCATCAGATGATGAAGTTCTATCAACGATTAAGGTTATGGGTGGAGAAGATTGGCAATTGTGGATTGATATATTGAAAGAAAATAACTTACTAAGTGATAACTTCAAAACTGTCGCTTTTAGTTATATTGGCCCAGAAGTAACTGAAAAAATTTATCGTACTGGAACAATTGGTAAAGCTAAAGAAAATCTAGAAGCTACAGCTACAACGATTAATGCTGATCTTCGTTCTTCATTATTACATTCTGAAGCTCGAGTCAGCATAAATAAAGCCATTGTTACACAAGCATCATCTGCTATCCCAGGGGTGCCATTATATATGTCTATGTTATTTCAATTAATGAAGGCTAATGAAACACATGAAGATGCTTTAGACCAAATTATACGCTTGTTTATTGATAAAAAATTTCATACGCCAGAGACTGTTGTTGATGAACATGGTCTTATTCGATTAGATGACTATGAACTAGAAGATAAAATTCAAGAACAAATAAAGAATAGGTGGCAAATGCTTACCGAAAATAATTATTTATCATTGATTGATCTTGAACAATATAAAAAGGACTTCAATCAAATTTTTGGCTTTAGTGTAGATGGCATTGATTACACTAATCAAGTGGAGACAGATCCAAGATATTCTATAATGGATGTAGGTGAGTAGAATGCGCATTTTATCTTTGCATTACCCATTACCAAATGCTCAAATTGATAACAAAGATATCTTTAATGCTCCTTCGCTATTTGAATATGATGCAATTATTTTTCATCCATTAGGTTTTGAACAATCAATCTTGAATTGGCTTAAGGGAGATGAGGAATTTTATACTGCATCCGGAGAGAAGGTTGTCCAGGAGCTTTCTGGGAATAATGCGCGTAATATTAATGAAATTCTTACTCAAAGAAGAAATGAGATAGAGCAATTTTTAACAATGAATGGACTTTTAGTTACCTATGCTATACCTGAGATGTCAATTTTTGCTGAACAACAACATGCTGTTGAAATCGAAGGTAATCTTTTTTCACGATTATTCTCAAAAATTTTTCCACGACCAACTCTGCAAAATGAACTTGATGCACATGATGACCAATTTTCCACTTCTAGGTATGCACTTTTCAATTTGAATCAGGATGTTAATTTTTCAGAGCTAATTATTCCTGGTAGCGGATTTACTAATATGACAGTAAATGATTTAAATTATATTGATAATCAAATATTTCAAAACATACTGCATGAACATGCAGATAAAATTTCTTATCAGGGCTACTTTGATAATGACACTATGAACAACATAACAACCATGCAGCCTCTTCTCCTTACCGCTAAATCGGGGATACCCATTGCCGCTTCTTTAGAAGCAATAAATGGCCAAATTGTCTTTTTGCCCAATTTTATTCAAGGTAATACTGATGAAGCAATGACGGAAGCACGCTTGCTGGTTGATGACATTGTATCAATTATGAATAAATAAAAATGAAGAACAAAAATCAACTCGACATTGATGTCATTAATAAAAATATACGAAATGATATCTTAAACTTTAAACCCAAACATGAATTAGGGCAGAATTTTATATTTGATGAAATGATTTTATCCAATATTGCAGAGGTATGTTGCCCTGTTGAAAATCAATCTATTTTAGAAATTGGTAGTGGTCCTGGAACATTGACGCATGAACTTGTTCAGAAAGGAGGCAGCGTTTTGGCTATTGAGATTGATGATAGATTAATTAATATTGCCAAGAAAAATCTTGAACATGACAAAAAAGCTACATTTTTGTGTCAAGACATTATGCAGACTGACATTACTGAACTATTTGACAAAAAATTGATAAACCCTCCATATATTGCTGCAGGTAATATTCCTTATTACATTACGCAACCAATTTTACAAAAATTGCTATTTGCTGATCCTAAACCAACAAAAATTATTCTTATGACACAAAAAGAACTTGGCGAAAGGATCGTTGGCGGCAAAAACAAAGAATCATTTCTTTCCTTATTGGTTCAAATCTACGGTGTTGCAGAAAAAATTTTTGATGTCCCTGCAAGCGCTTTTTGGCCTATGCCAAAAGTAAATTCTTCATTAATTGCTATTACTCCAAATAAAGATAATGTATTTGATGATGATTTTATCTTGGATTTACTAAGTATAATAAAAATTGGTTTTTCAGCACCACGCAAACAAATACACAACGTATTTAAAATGTCATTAGATATCAGTACGAGTAAACTCGAGCAGATGCTATCTAGTAGCAATATACCATCCAAGGCTCGTGCACAGCATATCAACTTAGGTTCTTGGGTTTTATTAACTAAAGAGTTTCAAAATGAATTTTCAACCATGCTTCGTGATTTAAGGAATGTATATTAATGTTGACAATAAAATCACCAGCTAAAATAAATTTCGTACTAGAATTACTAAGTAAAAGAGATGACAATTTTCATAATATCTCTTCAATTATGGCTCCTATATCTTTATATGATGAAATTACTATCGTTAAATCAAAAGTTAATTCTATTAATTATTTCAGTGATCTCAATGTTCATTTTGATAATGCAATCACACAAATTCATCATATCTGTGACTTACTTGCAGCTCGATCACCAAAAAGTTTTCCAGTAAACATTAACATTAATAAAGTGATACCATCTCCAGGAGGATTAGGAGGTGTTTCAAGTAATTTAACTAATATTATTATTGCATTAAATGATTTATGGGATATACGGCTAACTCAATCTGACCTTAAAGAAATAGCATCTCAATTTGGCAATGATGCTATATTTTTTGTAGATCCACATATTGCACAAATATCAGGAAAAGGAGAGATAATTACAAAATTAACTAGTAGCTTTTCTGCAAATATTGTAATTATCCCTATGCTCAATATTAAGATTCCAAACAATAAGACAAAATCAATGTATGCAAAATCGCTCAATCAAGATATGACAATGGGAGAGTATACTAATAATTTCATAAATAATTTAGACGGAGTTATATCAGACGACAATCAGCCTTATAACGCTTTTGAAAGAATTATCGAAAGAGAATACCCTGATCAATATTTTGCTAATCAACAGATAGAACAATACATCCAGAAGAAAGTACACCTTTCTGGTTCTGGCCCAACAGTTTATTGTTTAACTGATAACAAAAATGATGCTGAGCAAATAATTGATCTTTTAAATCAACGAGATATACAAGCTTTTTTTGCTCAAATAATTTAGGTGCATTATGGAAGTATTTTTCTTAATAAGTATTTATTCTGCTGCAATCTTCTTGGTTACGTTAGGGCCAATAGTGATGTTTTTTATTAAATCAGAGAAAGTTAGAAGTTTTTGCAATAACAGGGATATTTCTCCTACGCTGTTTTTCTTCGTTGTTATCCATAGTACACTTGTTTTTTGTATTTTAATTAGTACTATTTTTGTCTTTATAATAGTTTAAACATCCTAGTGAATAAAATAATATGAGCTTAATTTTAGACATGCATATTCACACAAAAAAGCACTCATCAGACAGCATGCTTGATCCCAATGAGCTATTAACAGAAATTCCTAATATGCCAATTGGTGGTATTAATATATGCGAGCATGATAAGGTTTGGAATAAACATGAAATTGAAGAGTATAAAGCAAACAATCCTAATTTTTTTTGTTCATTTGGCATTGAAGTAGCAACTGACTATGGTCATGTAGTTGCGATAGGACTGACTGAATATCTCAGTGGAATTCATCGACTGGAAAAACTTAAAGAAGAAATTGATAAGATAGGTGGCTTTATTTTTATTGCCCATCCTTTCAGGTATGTTTTTGATAAAGTAACAGCAATGAGACAAGGTGCAACTAAATTTGAATTGACTCCAGCAGAAGCTGCTGAAATGGATGTATTTAAGCTTGTTCATGGTGTTGAAATTGCAAATGGAGGAAATACTGCCCAAGAAAATGAATTTGCATATGAGGTTGCAAAATTTTTGAATTTAACAATCTTAGGTGGCTCTGATGCACACTCATTGTCAGGATTAGGCTATTATGCAACTAGAATTAATTCACAAATAAATTCTCAAGATGAATTAATTAGCGCACTACATGCTGGAGATACAGATGTAATGTCCTTAAATAAAGAAAAAGGCACATATGAAATATATCAGCCAGAGAGATAATTAACATACGTAGTAAATCATGGTTAGTGAATACATTGTTTTAGACCTTGAAACAACTGGATTAGATCCAGCCAATGATATGATCATTGAAATTGGCGCAGTAAAAATTCAAGACAATCAAGTTGTTGATGAATTTTCATCATTTGTGAATCCAGGAGTCAGTATTCCTGACAATATTTCAAAATTGACAGGTATCTATGATAGTGATGTTGCAAATGCTGCCAGTCTTGATGAGGTAAGGCACACACTAGAAGCGTTTGTTGGCACGTTTCCAATCGTAGGACAGTTTATAAGTTTTGATATGGGATTTCTCTATGAAAATGATATTCGTTTTGCGAACCAAACGATTGATACTCGCGATCTAGCAATAATTTTATTACCAACTTTAAGCTCATATAGCTTGGCAAGTCTTGTCTCATATTTTGAAATAGATAATGTTAGCCCACATAAAGCTTTAAGTGATGCTAAAGCAACAGCAGATGTGTTTATAAATTTAAAAAATATGATTAGCAAGCTGGATTTCAAGTCACAGTTAATGATTTCCTTGCTTGCCGAGAGGTCTAATTCTGATTTGTCAGTTTTTTTTAACCAAGAAATCAATTTGAAAAAACTTTCCGCGTCTGGAAACAAATTTGATCAGCTTAAAGCTCTCAAAAATAGTGCCAGTAATTCAGAAATCAGTGAAATTGATAAAATTGCTTTTGATATATCATTAAGTGATGTATTTGATAAATTAAATGATGACAAGTATCCATTGCTGTATGAACATCGTGCTGGTCAAATTCAGCTTGCAGATGAAATATTGAATATTTTACAAAATGGAGGTCGCTTATTGTCAGAAGCAGGCCCTGGTTTAGGTAAATCACTAGCATATCTATTAGCTGCATGCCATTTTTCATTAAATAATGGAGAAAAAGTTATAATATCAACGCATCGCAATAATTTACAAAATCAACTATTTAATAAGGAATACCAATTGGCTAAAGAACTAGTTAATGATTTATCTAGCTTTAATGATTTACGAGTATCAGTCCTAAAGGGAAGGCAAAACTATATTTGTTTAAATAAATTTTCAGAAATTCTTAGCAAATTAGATGAACTTGACTCCGATGCATTTAGATTTTATTCTCGTATTGCTGTATGGATAGAAAATACTGAGCACGGTGATTATTCAGAGATTAATTTAAATAAGAAAGAACGTTTTTTATGGTCAGCACTTAATGCTAATGATGCTGATTGTTTACAAAATTCAAAGCGGCATAATATTTTTGGTCAATGCTTTTTATATAAAGCTCGTTCTGCAGCTGAAGCATCTAACATTATAATCATTAATCACTCTTTGCTTATAGCAAATAGTATTAATAATGAAAATGTTCTGCCATATTTTGATAACTTAATTCTTGATGAAGCGCATCAATTACACAATGTAGCAGCAGCTCAACTTGCTGAATCTATAAATCTTGTAGACATCCAAAGACATATATCTAGGAATATAATTCCTGCAATGATGGATTTTAGGAAAAATATCTTTGACGCTTCTTTAGCTGGGAGTGACCCAAAAACATTAGAAATATCTGTTAAAGATGCCCAAGCTCAATGTGAAGATGCAATAGCTTTCTTAAGAAGTCAAATTAAGTCTTTGCAAGAAAATTTTGATAGATTAACAAGGAATTTGCAATATTATAACTCTACTGAACAAGAGGTACCTATTGTCAATAACCTAATTTCTCACACGCAATGGCTTGATAGTATTGATATAGCAAAAAAAGTTGCCTCTTATCTCAATAAAACATCAAATAAAATTAGTACACATCTTAATACTTTAGAAGTAAGTAACTTTAAAGACAGTACTTATAAAAATAAGCTAAAGACTTTTGGACTTTTGTTAGATAGCAAGAGCTCATTAATTGAGGATTCAATGTTGCCAAATAAAAAAAATTATTTAATTTGCTTTAGCTCCTCAGTCCATAATGTAGGTTTTACAATCCGACCTAACGACATTTCAGAATCGATTGAAAATCTTGTTTATAATGAGAAAAATGCCATTGTTGCACTTAGTGCCACTCTGAAAGCATATAAAGGTGATACATATGATTATAAGTTCATTGCTGAAGAAATAGGCTTACAAGACGCAAAAACACTATCTATACAGTCACCTTATGATTATAAATCAAGCGTCCTAGCGCTTGCTATAAAGAATATTGCTGAACCAAGCAATCGTGATTATGTAAATGATTTAGCAGAATCAATATATTCAATTGCTAGCATGTTAAAAGGACAGTGCCTTGTATTATTCACTTCTAATGACACGCTAGAAAAAACTTATCATAAGCTAGTAGAGGCTGGTAACAATGAAGTTGTTTTCTTTGCTCAAGGAATAGATGGCCAACCATTTCAATTGCTACGCAAATTTCAAGATAACCCCAATAGTGTTTTAATGGGCACTGCCTCTTTCTGGGATGGAGTAGATATTCCTAATAATTATTTGAAATGCGTTATCATGACTCGTTTGCCTTTTAGTGTACCAAGCGATCCTATTGTTTTAGCAAGCACAATGAATATGGCCACACCTTTTCCTGATTATCAGCTACCATCAGCAATATTAAAGTTTAGGCAAGGATTTGGACGACTAATAAGAGGGTCGAAAGACAGAGGTATTTTTGTTTTATTGGACAGTAGACTTTCATCCAAAAATTATGGTCATGCATTTGAAACCTCCTTAGATGATGTAGATCTCTTAAAAATTGATAAACAGGAACTTTCAATGTTGATAGAAAGATGGTCCTCAAATGACGACTAAGTTACTTGATTCATCAGATAATGAATTATCTATAAAAACAATTAATGATTATGGTATAAGCACATTTCTTATTTATTATGATAATAACACCAAAAAACATAGTGCAAAATTTTCAACACGTTTATCTAAGCAAAGCAATAAAGCGTTTATAAGAAAGATATATTTTTCATCAGATTATGATTGGTCATTGTTTGGCATAAATGGAGTTTTAAAAATTGAATCTATGTTAATGAAATTAAAAGTAAAAAACATTGTTATTCAAGCTTCATTGCTTGATGGACTGGAAGTATACTTTTGGACACGATGCGGATATAAGCCTATTTTGAACAATAAAAACAAAAAATATTTTTTAATGCAAAAAGTTTTGCTCTCATAGCTTATAACCCCAAGTATTTAATAAATTAATTGCACCTTTTGCATTTTTCTCTTTTTTAATTAGTTGAATTTCCTTATTAATCGAATATTCTGAAAGTGACGAAGTATGTTTTACCGCACTAGTTATCAATGATTCTTCATTTGGAGTTATTGATAAGTTGAACCTAGAAATATATCTTGCTGCTCTAAAAATTCTTTTAGGGTCATTTATGTATGACTGATCATGAATAACACGCAAGGTTTTCTCTTTGATCGCCTCAAGACCATTATAGGGATCAATAATATCATTAATATCAGTATCAAATAAATTGATAGCCATACTATTCATTGTAAAATCTCTTCTTTTTAAATCATCGATAATATTGTCAATAAAAACAATTGATGCTTCATGAGCATCATTTGGAAAGTGTTCTGATCTTAATTGAGCTATGTCAATATTCACACCCTTGAGCGATAATGTAATCGTATTGTATTGTTCAAAAAATTTGATTTGATTGGAAGTTATTTTAGTTTGCAAATATGTAAATAATTCATACACATTACAATCGGTGGCTAAATCGATATCATTGCTCCACTGTCTTACTTGTAAGTAATAATCACGAATTTGTCCCCCTACAATCCACATACTTGAATGATGCTCCGAAATGAATTTTGATATATAGGCAAACTCATAATCAATATTTGTATTTTCAATTTGAGAAAAAAACTTCTTTCTAATATTTAATGCAGTTGACATAGTGTTGTTCAATTTCTTATTATCCTTTTAAACCTATATTTATTTTAATTTATTCTTGCAGCGGGGTGTTATCTGGAAGAAGATTAAAAATAGTGAGTATTAAAAACAATAAAAATACCGATAACAATACTTTCGCTGACTCTCTGTCTAAAAATCAGTCTTCGTTTCTTCAGAAATTAACTATAGACCCAAAGAATCATTCACTATATATAACTGCTTTTACTCATAGTTCATATTTAAATGAACAGCAAGATGAATCAATTATTTCTAATGAACGATTAGAATTTTTTGGTGATGCGATTTTAGAGTTTATTATTTCTGAATATCTTTATGATAACTTCAATGAATTCGCTGAAGGAGTATTAACTGCTTGGCGCTCGCAACTTATTCGAGGCAATACTTTGTCTGCGATTGCAAAAAATCTTGGATTAGGTGATTGCTTGATACTCGGTAAAGGAGAGGAAAAAAATAAGGGACGCGAAAATATAAGCATACTAGAGGGTGCAATGGAAGCATTGATTGGTGCTGTTTATTTAGATTTGGGCATGGAAAATACCAAGATTTTTGTCATTAATTCTTTATCAGATGAGATAAAAAATTTGACAGAGAATGATGTAATTATTGACGCTAAAGGCGAGCTTCAAAAAATATTTCAATTAGAAAATTTAATGCCTGAATATATCTTGAAATCCACTGAGGGTCCTGAGCACTCTCCTAATTATCGAGTTGAATTAATTTTACCTAATGGAACGACCGTTCAAGCTTCAGCAGGAACAATACAAAATGCTGAAAAGTTAGTAGCTATGCAAGCACTTGAATTAATTAAGGAAATTTAAATGTATCTAAGAAAATTATCTTTACATGGTTTTAAAGCATTTGCTAGCCCGCAGGAATTTGATTTTACTTCAGGCACCACTGCAATTATTGGGCCTAACGGTTCAGGAAAGTCAAATGTTGCTGATGCTATTCGTTGGGTTTTTGGTGAACAATCAAACAAAAATATCAGGGCAAAGAAGACCGAAGATGTAATTTTTATGGGCTCAGATAGCAGGCGCTCAATGGGAATAGCAGAAGTAACGGTTGTGCTAGATAATGCAGATAAGTGGCTACCATTGGACTATGCCGAGGTTTCAATTACTCGAAGAGCTCATCGTTCTGGAGATAACGAATATTTCATTAATGACAACAAGGTTCGCCAGGGTGACATTCTTGCATTAATGAGTCAAGCAAATATGTCTCAGAATTCTTATGCATTTGTTTCACAAGGCCTTGCAGATAGGATTATTGAATTAAAACCCTTAGATCGTCGTATACTTATTGAAGAAGCAGCGAACATAGATCAATTTCGAAAAGACTTAGTAATCACGAAAAGAAGAATAGATGAGACTAGGGAAAACATTCTAAAAGTTGACTTAATTTTAAAAGAATTAAAGCCTAGAGTTAAATTTTATGAACGTTTTCAGAAAAAAACAATTAAATTTAATGAGCTTACAAAAGAAATAACCATTCTTTTATTTTATTTATACGATGCTAAATTAAAAACTTTAAACGAACAAAAAATTAATTTTAATGATGCGTTGATTAAAAACAATAAAGAAATTGTAAATAATCGTAATAATTTAGAAAACAATTCTAAAGAGCTTAGTTCGATTGAACTTAAACTTTCTGAATTAAGTGTAACGAAACAAAATATTCAAACTGAAATTGATCAAGAGACATCTGAAATAAATAAACTCGATAAAGATATAGCAATTGCTAATCAAAAGAACTCTGATTTGAAACGTCAAAACGGATCTTTGACGGATGATTTAGACAATTTAACTAAATTGCAATCTTCAAATGTGCCTGAAGGGGAAATAGCTGATACTACTGTGGCAAATGATCAGATTAATGAATTAACAATTGAAAAAAATAAATTAATTGATGCCATAGATGCTAATGAAATACAAATTAATAATCTTATTCAAAAGAGAAATGTTTCACAGCAAAACCTTGATAAAGAATTTGATAGCTATGATGAAGCAAAAGATAATCTATTTAATTGTGAAAAATTGATTCGGGAAATTGAATTAGAAATAAGCCTTCTTGATCAATATTATAAAGAAGCGCCAATTAATAATGATAATATCAATAATTTATTAAATCAATTTGTTAATGATCCTTCTGTTACATCAAAGCCTAATATATTAGGTCCATTGACTAGATTAATCCAAGTTCCAGATAAGTATGAACATGCAATCGAATCGGCATTAATTGGCTTTTTAAATTCTATTGTTGTTTCTAATGCGAATGATGCAGAGTTATGTTTTGAGTATTTAAAAAATCACGATTTTGGTTCAGTTAAATTATTACTTTTAGATCATATATCTACCGCTCCGCCATTAACGATCATCAGAGAGAAAGGAGTAATTGGCATTGCATCTAAGCTTGTTTCAGTTGATCAAAAATATCAAAAGCTTGTAGATGCGCTCTTAGGCCAAACAATTATTGTAGAAGACCTGTCTACCGCAAAGTCTATATTGAGTAGAGGTATTGGCCAAGTTGTTACACTAGATGGCACGTTGTTAGTAAATGACTTCATTTATTATGGAGGGTCTGCTCAATCTTCTGGTAAACACTTCTCTATACAATCAAGGCTAGATGATCTGCAAGAAAGATTATCTACAGAAACAGAAAAAATACCGCAATTAAAAACAAATGTTGTTAAAAATGACAAAGTAATAGACGAGTTAAGAAAAATTATTACTAATACTGAACATGACATGAGTCGTTATGACAGTGAAAGAAAATCTCTAAATAATGCATTGAGTAAAGTTAATGACAATATATCTACTCTCAATGCTAGTTTAGGCATTATTGAAAATGGTGGATTAATTTCCATTGTTGATAATTCAGAAACTGCTAATCAATTAATTAATGAAAAGACTAGTGAGTTAAAAAGCATAGAAATTGAGCTTAATGAAAATGAATCGATCATTCAAACACTAATTCAAAAATCCGATCTTATCAAAAATAATAAACAATCATTGCTCTCAAGACATCAAGAAATTTCTAACAATATATTGGACCATGAAAAAAAGATTGCTGGTTTTATGCAGTCAATAAAAACTGCAGAAAAACAAATTCAACTATTCGAAAATAGCAATTTTCAAATTAAGACTAAGCAAGAGCAAAATACTTTTGAATTTAACACTCTTTTAGAAAAAATAAAACAAGATAGTTTTTCAATAAATGAAGATGGCTCTATTGCACAACAGTTCTCCAATTTAGATGAAGATACTCTTGATGTGATGAATAAATATAAGGTTAAGTGTTCAATAGATTCATGGTCAGAACTAACTTCTTTAAATTTAGATTCATTGAATACAGTTACAAATGATATGAGAGTTCAGATTCTCAAGCTAGGTTCTTTGGATCAAGAAATTGAAGCAGATCTCATTAATGATAAAAATCGGTACGATCAATTGATTGAACAAACAGGCGATCTTATAAATTCAGAGGAAGAACTGCAGGCAGTAATTAAGAAATTAGAATTTTCAATATCTGAAAAATTTACTGAGACTTTTGAATTAGTCAATGATAAATTTAATCATTATTTTAGACAAGTTTTTGATGGAGGCAACGCAGAATTAAAAATGATAAGTGCTGAGAATAAAACAGAGCAAGGCATAGAGATTATTGTAAAGCCTCCCGGAAAAAGGCTTTCAAATCTTGCTGCCCTTTCTGGAGGCGAGCGCTCAATGACCTCTGTAGCATTAATGTTTGCATTAATGTCTGTTAATCCGTCTCCAATATGCGTCTTAGATGAAATAGATGCAGCTTTAGATGATGCAAATGTGAAGCGTTTTTTACGTATCTTAAATGAATTAAGTCAAAATTCTCAATTTATAGTCATTACTCATAATAGAATTACTGTACAAGATGCTGAAACTGTTTATGGCATATCTATGGAACAGGACGCAACTTCCACTGTCTTATCATTAAAAATAAAAGATCTCGTCAATTAACTTGATATAATGATTTAAATGAAAAAATTACTTCTACTCATTTTAGGTTTTATTATTTCTTGGAGTTTAATTTCAGGAATATTTTCTCAAATAGATGTTGATATTGTCATAGAGGCAATTCTCAATGCAAATAAATTTTATATTTTTTTAGCATTGTTATTCTATTTATCAGCTTTAGTAACACGAAGTGAGCGTTGGCATCTACTGCTTAAAAAAGAATTTATGCAAACAAGACAGCGTGTATTAAGAGTTGTCGTTATTGGATATGTGATGAATTGGTTATTTCCAATTAAAATTGGAGAAGTCGCAAGACCCGTTCTCTTGGCAGGTCATGAAAAAAATATGGTTCCATTAGCAGCAGGGACAGTTATTGTTGAACGTGTCATGGATGGAGCAATTCTGTCAATACTTTTTTTATTAGGAGCAACTGGTTCACTAGATATTATTTATGATGAATTTGGTAGTAAAGGCCTGTGGATCCCTCTCGGAATTATTATTTTTGTTTTTCTGCTATTTATAGCTTCAATTTATTTACGACGATATATGGAAAGCAGAGATAGTCGTTTATCTAGAGTGACTTTTTTCGTACCAAAAGTAAAAAATAAGCTGGATAGTTTTTTTCGCGGATTGACTATTTGGAAACACCAGACATATTTTATTGGCTCAGCTTTATTAACAATTTTTTCTTGGTTACTAGAAACAATTTCATATTGGCTTATTGGATTATCTTTAGGGATTGAAATGACTATTTTACAATTCTTCCTTGTTCTTTGGGCTGCAACATTTGGCTTCATTATACCGAATGCAGGAGCAGGATTAGGAACTTTTGAATTTTTTACAGGTGGAATGTTAGCAATATTAGGTTTAGATAATTCAACTGCAACTGCTTGTGCTCTTTTGCTCCATGCATTAATTTTATTTCCCTTAATTATTTTGGCTATTCCATCTGTAATTTATGAACGTGATAAAATTGATAGAGTTAAATCATTGTTAAGTGTTTGAATCAACTAAATCGGTTTTTTATTTGCTCATTTGGCAATTGAATATATAATGTACTCAGGTGACTAATGGTAGATAATTATAACAAAGAAAACATATTAAATCTCCTAGGTTCAGCGACTCCTGATAATGCAGATCTTTTAGAAACACTGCATAATATCCAAGAGCATTTTGGATATTTATCTAAAGAAGCATTAGAAATAGTTAGCGAGAAGTTATCACTTTCAGTTGCGCATGTTTATGGTACTGCCACATATTATGCTGATTTTAGGTTTGTGCCACCACCAGAGACTATTATTGGATGGTGCAGTGGCCCAGCTTGCTTACTGAAAAATGGGGTAGGTATTAGAGATGCCATGCTTGCTGTGTTCGGTACAGAATTAGGAGAGCAACGCGAAGATCCATCTGTTGAAGTATGTTTAGCACAATGTAATGGTACATGTGAGCAAGCACCTCAAATTTGGATTAACAACAAAGTTGTTGGAAAGCTAACTGCTGCAAAAGCAATAGAATTAGCAAGATCAATAAAAGAAGGTAATTAATGGAAGATTATTACAATTTACGCGCCCAAGCTGATATAGAATACAGTATTTGGTCAAAGCCAGAAAGACCTAGAATTGATTTTGCTTATGATACATCTAGTATGGCAAGCGGTATTGAGAAAATAATAGATAAGACTCATGAGATTATTAATAGTAATAACTATGCAATAGATACGGGCATTGTTGCTGGTTATGGTTTTCAATACCTTAATCCTTTAGCTCAAATTACATTCACAGATGGAACTACAGTTTTATATGGGCCTATTAATACTAATAATTTAGATGATCTTGTAAATGAGGCTCTTGGTTTGAATAGAAATCCACTTGACATAACAATAGGAATGCTTCATGGATACAGAAATGATATTCAGTTAATTAATAAGCATCCATTTTTACAACTTGAAGAAGAACGCCGTCTGTTAAGAAATCTAGGATATATTAATCCAAATGAGATTAATCATTACATCGCTCGTGACGGATATTTAGCAGTAAATTCTATCTTTGAAAAAAAGTTAACTGATGAGGAAATTAGAAAAGAAATTAGTGATTCTGGATTAGCGGGGAGAGGTGGCGCATTTTTCCCAACGGGTGTTAAATGGGGATTTTTATCTTCTGCTGGAAATGAAGATAAATATTTGGTTTGTAATGCCGATGAAGGGGATCCTGGCTCTTGGGTAAATAGAATTATAATGGAAGGAGATCCTCATTCAATTATAGAAGGAATGATAATAGGCGCATTAGGCACTTTTGCAAACAAAGGATACATATATATTCGAAGTGAATACCCATTAGCTATTGAACGCATGCAAAAAGCTATTGACGATGCGTACTCTCTAGGCATCTTAGGAAAAAATATTTTACAAAGTGATTTTACATTTGATTTACGTATCATAAAAGGGGCAGGTGCTTATGTTTGTGGTGAAGAAACGGGACTTATTGCCTCTATTCAAGATTCAAGAGGCATGCCAAGAATAAAACCTCCATTTCCAGCAAATTCTGGTGTATTTTTCAATCCTACAAATGTCAACAATGTTGAATCATTTGCTAGTATTCCTATGATAATGCGTAATGGTTATGATTGGTATAAAGATTATGGTGTTGATAGCATCTCTGGCACAAAACTTTTTTCTATGTCAGGCGATATTGAAATGACAGGAATCATGGAGCTACCTTGGGGTGTAAAAATATCAGACGTATTAGAGACCTGTGGTGGAATTATTGATGGGAAACCATTTAAAGCCTTGCAAGCAGGTGGGCCACTTGCCGGATATCTTCCATCTAGTATAGCTAACAATTTAGAGCTTGAACCCAATCAATTTAAAGATCATGGCGCCCTTGTGGGTTCTGGAGGTCTTGTTTTCATCTCTAATTCATCTTGTAGTATCCAATTGAATTTATTGTTTTCACAATTTGTAGAAGACGAATCGTGTGGGCGCTGTACTACATGTCATGGAGGCAACCAGAGAATGACAGAGATTTTCCGTAGAATTTCAAAAGGCAACGGAAGACCAGAAGATAAAGCAAACTTAGATATAATTGGGAACACTTTATTATATTCAAATTGCGTACATGGACAAGCAAGTCCCACAATTATGAAAAATACTGTTAGCCATTTTGCTGATGATTATGAAGATTGCGTAATAAATAAAAGATGCAGCGGAAATGTTTGTTCGTGCCCGGGACTCACGAAATTAATCATTGTTAATCAGTTTGATGAGAATTTAGATGCTGCAATGAATATTTGCCCGACGGGGATGATAAAGAAAGATAATGGTAAATATGCCATTGATATGAAAGACTGCATAAGATGTGGTGCATGTATTGAATTAGCCCCTGATGCAATTAAAAAAGTATCAGATGGTACAGTTCAGGAAGTACCAGACTTTCTTCCAAGAATTTTTAGTGATAACCATAAAACGCTCTCACCTCATACAACTATTATTGATCCTTCAAGTATCACAACAAATGTTCTTGTTAGAGGTGAGAAAAGTTTATCTGGAATGGAAAATATTACTATTTAGTATTATGCCAAGAAATAATTTTCATAATTGCTTTTGATGCACGCTCGGATGAATCAAAAAAAGGCACGCCTTTTTCGAGTGCAAGACAAGCAAGATTATTTACTTCATCTAAAGAACCCTGTATTCGGCTTCTATGAATAATTGCTATTGGTAATTGTAATGTTTTTTGTAATGACTTAAATGTTGATAAAAGTAATTCAAAAGATTTATTTTCAAATTCTTTTTTAGCAAATAATTTATTTAAATTAAATCCACCTATACTGCTTAGTGAAGAGGCTTTTGTATTTTTATCATTCATCCATGGCATTAGGCCATACGAATAAAAAAAACAATCTACTTTTTTATTTTTGGATAACGTTCTAAATAACTTCTTAAGTAGATCAATTTGATTTGCGCCAACACCAAAGTCAATTGGGTTAAAAATGCTTGTTCCTGCTAACGGAATAAATGAGCGTAGCTTGTTTTGAACATTTTTATCTATTGTTGGTAAATGAAGTCCGGATCTTGCAATGGTATCGCTTGATAATACAGAGTTGCCACCCCCACTAGATATTGATATAACATTGTGATTTTTAATATTAATTAAAGATGTCTTCATTGCAATTATGATATCTTGTGCCTCTTCAATAGAATCTACTAAAATAACACCAAATTGCTTGCATAATGATTCAAAGATTTCTGCTGAGCCAGCAAGCGAGCCAGTATGAGAGCTTGCTGCTCTTGCTCCTTCTTCCGTAAGGCCACCTTTGATTATAATTGTTGGTTTTGTTGAGGCACATTTTTTAAGTGCTTTTAAGAAGTCTTTACCATTATTAATACCTTCAATATATGATAGTACATACTTTGTTTCGCTATCATTAGCAGCATATTCCAAAAAATCACTAACACTTAAATCAGCACCATTGCCAAAAGACACGACTTTAGAGAATCTTATGCCTCGAGAACCTAATCTAAAAATAAATTCTGCAGCTAAAACACCAGATTGAGATGCAACAAAAACGTCTCCAGCCTCTTCAGGAGGAGCCTCTTCAGTAAATGATATCTGTTCTGAAGGAACATACAATCCCATGCAATTTGGACCTATAACTCGTATCCCTGCCTGTTTTGTCATTTTTAATACTTCTGTTCCCAGTTGTTCACGTTCCTTATCTCCAGTTTCATTAAATCCTGCAGTAAATAGATGTAATGTTTTAACATTTTTTTCTATGCACTGTTTAACCAGTTCTGGAACTAAAGGAGCAGGTACTCTAGAAATCACATAATCAATATCAGTAGGACACTCAAGAATACTTGGATAACATGTAAAATTTTTAATTTTATTCATTTTAGGATTAACAGGGTATAGCTTGTGATTCTTGTCAAAGCCACTATTAAGTAGTGCCTTGAAATGTCCACCATCATTTTCATTTGATGACACGCCAACTATAGCAATATTTTTTGGATGAAAGATAAAATCTAGAGGATGTTTATTGTGATTTTTATTCATTTAATATTCATTTTTAATTATTTTATGTAACTATTTATTCCACATCTTTTCAGCCCGACCATCAAAATTGATATGTGTAAATCTTGCTAGTACAAATAGATAATCAGACAAACGATTGATATATACAAGTATATTCGTAGAAATTTCTACTTCTTGTGCAGCTGTAACTATTGAGCGTTCAGCTCTTCGACATATTGCTCTAGATAATTGAAGTTGTGCAGCAGGCAATATGCCAGTTGGCAGTATGAAATTATCAAGAGCAGGCAAAGAATCTTGCATCTTATCTATTGCAACTTCAAGATCAATTACGTCGTTATTATTAACAAAATTTTTAAATATTCCTGTTTTTTCTTTCTTGTTAATTTCCTCTGGAGGAGTAGCAAGCTCAAATCCTATATTAAAAAGATCATTCTGTATATTCTCTAATTGCTTTATTATATTTTTTCTTATTTTGCCTCTAGTAAAATATCGATACCACCATTTGCTGCCATAATTCATATTTGCGTTTGTTAAGTAAGCCAAGGTTATTCCTATTGAAGAGTTTAATTCATCAACATCACCATATGCTGAAACGAGTAAATCATTTTTCAATACACGCTTACCACCATAAAAGGATGTGCTGCCTTCATCGCCACCTTTAGTATAAATTTTCATAATTATCTCCATAATGGTGGAGCCGGTGGGAATTGCACCCACGTCCAGAATATATTTTGTCTCAATCTGCTACGGGCGTAGTCAGATTTAATTGCACTAATTGAAACTATCTGACAATAACAATTAGCAAACTTTGAAAAAACTTAGAATTTTATCATCAAAGCAGTAATAAAATTTTGCATCCTAGCTAATTGTCGCTTGATATTTCTCACTAGGAGAAGAAATAAAAAACGTCACTGCTTAAGCAGCGAGAGCGAGTTGTTTTTCGCCTTTTAAATTTTTGTCGAAGATTAACGAGTTTACGACGTACTCGACCCGCAAATGAGATCAATCCATACCTGTCGAAACTAGGCGGCCCCAAATTTGCACCTATTTAAAGGTAACTAAAGTTTATGCATAATTTTGTTATTGGTGAATAGCGAACTATTGAAATCTTTTAATACTTTTTTTTATTGCTGCTTGTAAGGATCTTTCAGATTCACGTTTTTTTATAGATTGACGTTTGTCATATTTCTTTTTACCACTTACAAGGCCTAGAGAAATCTTAATTTTACCACGCTTAAAATATATTCTTGTAGGGATTAAAGTTAACCCAGGTTTAGTGTTAATTTCATGCAACAATTTACGAATTTCTTTCTTATGCATTAACAGTTTTCTTTGACGCAAAGTATCCCATTCCGATGTATCAGTGCTAGGCTTTGTAATATGCAAATTGTTCAACCAAATCTCACCGTTTTCTATTTTTGCATATGATTCATGCACTGTTACCTGAGCGCTTCTAATTGATTTAACTTCACCGCCTTTTAATACTATTCCAGCTTCGTATTCTGATAATAGGGCATAGTTATACAAGCCTCTTTTATTTGATATTGTAGGGCTTTTATTTGGTGCATTCTTACTAAGTTTTTTTCTTGTCAATTTAGTACTTTACATAATTAAAACTAGAGAATACTTTTTAAATATTCAACTGCATCAATTATAACAGTATCTTTCCGATTCGTAATATCGTCAACGCTGACTTTTGATTCAATATCAGGCTTTACTCCTAGTTTTTCAATAACTTGTCTTGCAGGGGACAAATAACGCGCTGTAGAGACATACAAGGCACCTCCATTAGATAATTTTTTTACTGTATTTACAGTTCCTTTACCAAATGAAGTTTCACCAATCACTATGGCTCGATTATTATCTTTAAGTGCTGCAGCAAATAATTCTGAACCTGAAGCTGACATTGCATCTTGTAATATTACAACAGGGAGGTCTGTAATCGTTCCTTTTGATGCTCTAGTAACATCCTCATTTTTATTTCTATCGACTTGTATAGTTATAATACCTTCATTTAAAAACATATCTGCAATTTGTAATGTTTCATCTAATAAACCCCCTGGATTTGCTCGTAAATCAACAATGAATGCTTTAACACCAGAGTTCTCTTTATCCCTTAAAGCTTTTTTTAATTCATCAGGGGTATTTTCAGTAAATGATTTGATTCTTATATAACCAATATCATCGACAATATTTCCATTCTTATCATATATATTTTCAGATCTATCCAGTGAATTAACATAAGTGATTGATGGGACATCTATGTTGTCTCGAATTAATACGACAATTCGAACATCTTCGCTACCAATACTTTGAATTCCTAATGTTACTTTTGTTCCTTGGGGCCCACGAATACGTAATGCAGCTTTTTCTGTAGACCAGCCTTTTGCATCCTCACCATCTACAGAAATGATTTTATCTCCATTTTTCAATCCTGCTTTTGCTGCAGGGCTTCCATCAAACGGACTTACAATGATTACATAATCATCTTTAAGAGAAATTGTTGTTCCAATGCCTTGAAAGGTGCCTTGAAGATCAGATTGAGCAAAACTAAATGATTCAGGATCAATATAATTTGTATGAATGTCGTCTAAAGAACGCAAAATGCCAAGAATAGAAGCATTGAATAATTGTTGTTTGTCTATTCGTTCAGGTTCTACATAGTTGTCTTTAAGAACATCATATATTTCGCCAATGACTTTGAAGTCATTAAGTTCAGCTAAATCTTCAGAGCCTTGAGATATTGATTGATGTATTTTATCAATCTCTGCTTGTGATATTTCAGATTCACCTGAAATAAGCATATGTGAAATAAAACCAATAGATATTAGAAGTATTCCAATTAAGCAACTTATAATTCCTATAAGTACATTATTTAATATTTTATTATTCATACCACTATGTATTTTAGAATATTCCACCGTACTGTCTATATTATATGTTAAATTATTTTTAAATAATTATTATGTAAAGTACATCATATTACATTACATAACTAATATAGTGCGACACTATGAAAATAAATTATTCATCCCTATCTTATAAATAATTAAGCAATATAATAAAAAAATTAAAGATTAAGCTATGTAGTATCTTTAAAGTTAATATAGATTTTGCATGAAAATGAATTTAAAGTGACTTTTAAAAATAAAAATATTGACCTAGATAATCCCCCTATTTTATACATTTGCAACATTGGTTCAAATACAAAATCGTTTACAGATGCATCCAATGCACTATCAAGTGAGTATTCAGTTATTCACTTTGATCCTAATGATGATATATATATCAATAAAGACAAGTCGATTAATACTGATAAATGCATAGCAAATATATTAAAAATATTGGATAAACATGATTTAAAGGCTATTCATATAATATGTAATGGTGTTTCAGCATATTTTGCTAGCAATTTTGCCTTACATTACCCTAATTATGTTAAGTCGATGATATTCGAAGACTACTCTATAGATTTCAATATTTACAATATTAGTCTTAAATTAGACATAAAAAAAATAGTTCATCCTACATTATTGCTGCGCGGATCAAAATCAAAAATAATATCCTCTCAGCTAAATCAGGCCACAGTTATGAGCAATCAATTTCTTCGTTCATCTTCAGTAGAAAATGTCGAAATCAATGGCCATTCCAATAATGTTGATGTATTTGTAAGCCAAGTAAGCAAATTTATTAGTATTTATAGTTGATATAATTAACCAATTTAAGTAAATTAAATTAGTTTGATACTTGAGTGATAATAATTTATGTCTATAATTACATTAATTATCTTAATCCTTGGAAGAGATAAAATTAAATGGCAGAAGATTTAATTGTTCGCTTTGCAGGAGAAGGAGGTCAAGGAGTAGTAACTGCTTCTGAAGGACTTTCTCAAGCTGCAGCACAAGTTGGATACCACGTACAAACATTCTCTACCTTCCCATCTCAAATTAAAGGTGGCCCGACCCTTGGTCAAACTCGTGTTTCTACATCACCAATTCTATCATCAGGTGATGGGCTACATGTATTAGTAGCATTAGACGAATTTGCCTATGAAAATAGCAAGGATGAATTATTTGATGATGGTATCATTGTATATAATTCAAAAGAATTTACCTTAACCCTACCGAATGCAATAGGTTTCAATGTTGACGAGCTTGCTCGCTCTACAGGTAACCCTCTATCTGCAAACATGGTAATGATTGGTGCTGTTGCTGGATTAGCAAATATGCCAGCTGAATATTTCACTGAATTTATCACTAAACGATTTGATAGAGGTAGAGACAATGATAAAGATATTATAGAAGCTAACATCAAAGCTCTTGAACTAGGTATGGAAGCAGTGAAAGAATCTACTCAGACCTTATCGAAACTTGATGCGCCATCAAAAACTTCAGAAGAACGCGTGCTGATAAAAGGCTTTGAAGCTGCTTGCCTCGGTGCTTTAGCTGCAGATTTAGATGTATTTATCGGATATCCAATATCTCCCGCTACTACAATGTTAACATTTATGCAACGTAATCTTATTGGAGACGGCAAGCATGTTGGACAAGCTAGTTCAGAAATTGAATCAATAACATCCATTTTAGGTGCCGGCTATGCTGGTAAACGTTCAATGACATCAACAGCTGGGCCTGGTCTTTGTTTGATGAGCGAAGGTATTGGGCTTGCATGGATGGCAGAGGTCCCGTTAGTAGTTGCAAATGTGCAACGTGGTGGACCGTCAACTGGTCTGCCGACCAAAACTGAACAATCAGATCTATTAATGGCCTTGAATCCAGGTCATGGTGATATGAGAACGCCTGTTATTGCACCAGGTACTGTTGAAGAATGTTTTTTTGCTGGCGCACATGCAATCAGTTGGGCGGAAACTTATCAAGGTCCAGTAATTTTGTTGTCAGAAGCTTCTTTAGCTGAACGTCAACAAGATATACCTAAGCCAGATGCAAGTAAGATTAATCTTCCTAAAAGAGTAGTTCTTGAAAATAAAAATGGCGACACCCCGCAACCTAGATATGCTGGTGAAGAGCTCACTCCTTTCCCTGTTCCAGGAAATATTGGTGCTTATACAGCAAATGGTAGCGAACATGATGAACAAGGAGACACAACTCATTTAGGAAAATGGCATGTACAAATGACCAAAAGGCGTTTTAATAAACTAAAACTACTAGAAAATGATATCTATGAATTTGAAAACGAAGACTCTGATGTTTTAATTGTTCCATGGGGAGGCTCTAAGGGGCCAGCTCGTGAGGCGTATGATGCTTTAGTTAAAGATGGTGAAAATGTTGGATGGGCTTATTCAATGTTCGTGCATCCTATGCCACCAAAAATGCTTGAGCTGCTTCAATCAAAGAAATTAGTTATTGTTCCTGAATTAAATTATATGGGTCAATATGCATCTTATTTACGAACAATGAAAGTTACTGCAGAACCAGTTACTCAATATACAGGCTTGCCTTTTAGAAAAAGTTTACTTATAAAGAATATAAAGGAATTAATTTCTAAAGAATTGGCAGGCATTTCATGACAAAAAGAAATCCGGACTATGATTTTAAGTGGTGCCCAGGTTGTGGTGACTTTGGTGTCTTGCGTGGCCTAGAAAAAGCTTTAGAAGAAAGATGCGAAGCATTAAATGAGCCAATTGAAAATACAGTTTTTGTTGCTGGTATTGGCTGCTCAGGTAATATAGTGCATTTACAAGATGGGCCTCAACCTTATGGTATTCATGGAATACATGGTCGTACGCTTCCTATTGCTTATGGTGTTAAAGCTGCAAACCCAGAATTAAATGTTGTTGTAGCTGCTGGCGATGGTGACTTTTTATCAATTGGCGGAGAACATATTGGTCCAGCTGCACGAAGAAATATGGATATTGTCTGTGTGATTATGGATAATGGCATCTATGGTCTTACAAAGGGGCAGGCTTCTCCAACTACTCAACTTAATGTGATTACAGCTACTACTCCTTTAGGTAAACTTGATGAACCTGAAAATCCTCTTGAATTATATTTAACAAATGGGGTTGGGTTTATTGCTTCTCAGGCTTCTACAAAACCTAAGGATATTACTCAAGCAATTTTAGCTGGTATTGAATATCCAGGATTAGCCATTGTGCACATACAGTCTCCATGCCCTACCTATAATGACACCTACTCACTATTAAAAGGTGATGTAAAAAATGGTGTTGATCCCATAACTTTAGAGTTACCTGAAGATCATGATCCTACAGATTATGATAAAGCCCTTGCACTTGCTCGTTCAAACAGAATTCCTTTAGGTATTCTTTATTCAAGGCCCAATAGTGAATCAATGAATGCCAAAATTGAAAGACAAAAAAAATCAAATAATTCTACTCAACGTACTGTTGACGAACTGCTATCAACTCTAAGTTTATAAATATAACTCTGTTTGGAGTTCAAAATGTCCGAGTCATTTGCTGTTAATGTTAATGCTGTTAAATTACGTTTTGCCTCCGCACATATGGCTACTCTAGGTAAAGAACTTGAACCATTACATGGTCATAATTATATTGTTAGCTGTACAGTAGAAGGCGATATTACTGATGATGAATGGGTTATTGATTTTAGCGTTATTAAAGACTCTGTTCGAGATGCATGTAAAATTTTAGATCATAAGTTTATTTTACAAAAGAATTCTTCGATTCTTGAAATTAAAGAAACGTCAAATGAATGGCAGATTATGCATGATGGACAGAAATATCTTTTTCCCAAAAATGATGTTGTTGCCCTTAATATAAAGAATACTACTGCTGAAAATTTAGCTAAATGGCTATTTTATTCAATCAAAAAAGATATACTAACTAACAATTACTCTAATATTCACAAAATGACTATTGAGGTAGAAGAGATGCCTGGGCAATCAGGTATTTACAAATCTAAATTAAAATAGGTTTATGCATGACAGAAAATAATACAAATCAGATAATTGCTGGTGCAATTGATTCATTGGATGAATTATATAACCAAAAAAACTGGTTAAATCTAAAAAATGATATTTGCTCGATCATAATTTCTCCCAGAATAGGCAATGACAAACCAAAACAAATATGGTTAATTGTTAATCATGATCTCGTTTTATCATATAAAGCATTTCCACATCGGGATACCTTACTTGAAACTGGGAGCGCTTTAGTATCAGAAAGATTTTCCAATGCATCATTTGTTTTGTTTGATTATGAAGCATTGTCAAAGTATCTCGATTTAACTAATCGATCATCCTTTGAATTAACTTGGTCAATTATGAATTCACATCTTCTTAATGATGCATTTAATCATTATGAGCTTCTTAGAACTAGCGCCATGCAAATCAACGAAAATCAATACAAGCGAGTGGTTAAAAATTATTTTTTTACTTCTCACCAACTTCAATACATGATTAAAAATGACGACAATGCATCAGAGCTTATTCTTCATGAAATGATAATGCAATACATGCGCTTGTCATGTTTATTAGAATGGAGCTATTTCCCGCCAATAACCTATTTGCAGTCAGAATTTAATTTGACTGAATTAGGAAAAAAATATTCTCGTCAATTTGATGATTTACTAAATCTCAATCAACCCTCAATAACTGATGGCCATATTGATATTTTAATGTCATGTTTTACAAGCTTGATAAAGATAGCTGAAAATAGATTCCAAGAATCACCAAATTGGCTTACTGCAAATGAACAATCGATTTATTCATTGTTAACCAATAAAAATTAATCATCTATTCCAAAAAGTTCAAAACGTAATATCTTTAATATATTATCAATGCCAGTTTTATCAAATGCAGAAGCTTCTATAGTACCTAAGTTATTATCGAATTTTAAATCAATGTACTTTTTATTTATTTGAAAATGATCGAATTTATTGATATCTGTTTTGTTTAAAACATTAAGAATTGGTTTCTCAGAAATACCTAAATCAACCATAGCATTAAATACTGAATCAATTTGATATTTTATATCATCATTAGTTGAATCAATAATGTGCAAAAGAACATCCGCTTCGACCACTTCTTCTATTGTTGCCTTAAACGCTGCAACAAGCTCTAGAGGCAAATTACGAAAAAATCCTACCGTATCAGTGATTGAATAATTTAGATTATTTGTAACCCAAATCTTCCCTGTAGTTGTATCTAATGTCTCAAATGGTCTATCTGCAATATTTGGTTTCCTGTCGCATAGTACCTGCATCATGGAAGATTTACCAGCATTTGTATAGCCAATAATAGCAACATTAGGAATATTGTTTTTTGTACGTTTCCTTCGTAATAAATCTCTATGTTTATAAATTTTATTGATTTTTTTCTTCAGGCTTGAAATTCGTTTAGAAACCAATCTTCTGTCTGTTTCAAGTTGTGTTTCACCTGGCCCCCTGCTACCAATACCTCCACTAAATCTTTCTAAATGCGTCCATTGTCCACGTAATCTTGGTAATAAATATTGATTCTGAGCAAGAGAAACTTGTAGTAATGCTTCCCTTGATTTAGCTCGTGATGCAAATACATCTAAAATTATTGCATTACGATCAAGTACTTTGATGTTGAGCATATTTTCTATGACCATTTGTTGAGTGCCAGATAAACTATCATTGATAACTAATAAATTAATATTAAGATTAGCTATTTCATTGCTAATTTCATTTAATTTACCAATTCCTAGATATGTTGATGGATGTGGGTTTTTCCGTTTTTGAATTGCCTGACCCAAAACTTTTGCACCAGCAGATTCAACCAAAGATCTTAATTCTGAGATGGATCGCATTTCTTGGTCAAATTTTGTTTTAGAAAATGATGATAAACCTGCAATAAAACATCTTTCGAATTCGTTACTCGATGTTTTATGTAATTTACTGGATGTAGTCATTAAGTCTTAATAAAGCTGCATCTAACAGATCATCAGGAGTAGTTAATGAAACTCTTATGTAGCCTTCTCCGTGTTCACCATAACCATTACCTGGGGTTAAGACGACTCCAGTTTCGTCAATAATTTTAGTAACAAAGGCTGCACTAGATTCTTCATTTGATGGAATTCTTGCCCATACATATAGTGAGGCTTTGGGATTATGGACCGTAAGTCCAATTTTTTCTAATGATGCAACAACCTTATCTCGTCTTTGCTGATAAATTCTATTATGCTCAATAATATCATCTCTAGGTCCAGTCAATGCTTCAATAGCCATTTCCTGAATAGCCTGTGGGGCACCAGAATCTATATTTGATTTAATTGTTCGTAGAGCTTGAACTAATTCTTTGTTGCCAACAGCCATCGCAATACGCCATCCAGTCATGTTATATGATTTAGACAGAGAATTCAATTCGATGCATATATCTTTAGCATTTGGATATTCAAGGATTGAAGGTGCAGAATAGTTATCGTATGTAACTTCAGAATACGCAAGATCATGGGCAATAATAATGTCATTTTTAATACCCCAAGCTATTACTTTATTATAAAAATCATCATTAGCAATTGCACCAGTGGGATTATTAGGATAATTAATCCATAAGATTTTAGACTTAGTCAATATATCATTTGGAATACTATCCAGATCTGGTAACCAATCCTGTTCAGCAGTCAAAGGTAATTTATATGATTCTCCTCCTGCTAGCATGGTGCCAATTTCATACACTGGATAGCCGGGATCAGTAACTAAAGCGTAATCTCCAGGATTAATTACACACAAAGAAAAATTGATTAAAGCCTCTTTGGATCCAATTAATGATGTGACTTCATCTTCAAAATCTAATTCAACATTATGTCTGTTTTTGTAATATAACGCTACTGCCTGTCGAAATTCAGGCAGACCTTCACTTTCAGGATATCTGTGATTTACAGGATTATTAGCTGCCTTTACTAACCTGTCTATAATATGAGTAGGTGTTGGAAGGTCTGGGTCACCAATACCCAATGATATTACATCTATGCCTTCTTCTTTTTTCTTTGCAATAATTTTTGATATTTGAGCAAAAAGATAAGGCGGCAATGATTCTATTCTATCTGATAAACGCATAGTCTACTCCTATTAACTTTCCTGCCATTCACCTTCTGATAAATATTCAGCAGGTCCTTCCATATATATATCTTCATCATAATAACTTAACTTTAATGTACCACCTGGTAAATGCACATTGACATCTTTTGTACCAGTTTTTTGCAAGTTTAATGCAGCGTAAAATGTTGCACATGCTCCTGTGCCACATGCTTTTGTTATACCGGCGCCTCTTTCCCAAACTCTAAGTTTTATGTTGTGGCTATTTTGGATTTCTGCAATTTCAAAGTTAATCCTATTAGGAAAAAAATCATGATTTTCTACTAAGGGTCCAATTGTCTCAAGTGGCCATTCATCAATATTATTCATAAATGAAATTAAATGTGGATTACCCATAGAGACGGTTTGCGCACCTGTTATTTCAGTGTCGCCAATTAATATGTTTATGCCTCCACTTGTTTCATAAGAATCAATATTAATATCATCTCCTAGATCAAAGGATGGCTTGCCCATATTGACTACTATGTTATTTGAGTCTGCAATTTGACTTGTTGTTAAAATCCCTGCACCTGTCTGAATCTTTATATCTTCAGTTTTATCAATCATTTTTTTGTCAATTGCGTATAAAGTAACGCAGCGTATACCGTTACCGCACATTTCTGCCTGCGAACCATCTGGATTAAACATTGTCATTATTAAATCGATGCCATCATCCTCAGAAACTTCAATATTGATTAAACCATCTGCATGAATATCAGATGCGCTGTCGTGCATATTTTTAGAAAGCTGGCCTAATTCTTCAACAGAGAATTTATCAGATTCATTGACAATAAAAAATTCATTACCGATGCCATGCATTTTAGTAAAACGAACTTTATCCATTTCTTGGTTCCTTATTAATAATACTATCTACATATTCTAGTAATATATCGGGATTATCACCTGGAATCCAGTTGATTCTTGGGTCATTCTTCTTAAACCATCTATTTTGCATTTTCATAAATCTTTTTGTAGATTGTATAGTCATTTCAATTGCTTCATCTAAAGTAATGTCTTTATTGATGTATGCAATAACTTCTGAATAACCAATACTTTTAAATGCTTCTAATGAAGCATCATATCTTGATAGCAATAATTCGACTTCTTTGATAAAACCATTTTCAAACATAGCATGTACGCGTTTTTCAATTCTTTCTAGTAAGATTGCTTCAGGCCATTCTAATGCAAATAAGTGAGCGTTATAAATATCTTTATATTCAATCGGTTCAACGGGACTGCCTGTTGACCTAATGATTTCTAGCGCACGTATTACACGCCTTACATTAAATGGATCAATTCGCTTGGCAGATACTGGATCCTCATTTTTTAACATATTAAATAAATAGTCATGCCCATTATTTTTAACAATTTCTTCAAATTCTGCTCTTAATACATCATCAGGAGGTACTTCTGGAATGGATCTTCCCTCTAATAATGACCATATGTAAAGCCCTGAACCACCTACTAAAATAGGTATGCGATTTCTTTTGTTCAGATGATTAATTTTATTTCCTGCAAGTTCAACAAATTTTTTAATATTCCAGTCACTATCCGGTTCAATAAAATTAACAAAATGATGCTTTACAAAACTTTGTTGTTCCTTACTAGGTGCAGCTGTGCCTATTTCCATGCCTATGCGAGTTTGACTAGCATCTGCAGAAATGATTTCTACATTATGATTTTGTGCTAATTGAATGGCCGCATCAGTTTTGCCTGTAGCAGTTGGGCCTATTATGCCAATCAGAAAGTCTCTATTTTGCATATACTTAATAAGCTTCTTTAATCGTTTTCAGTATATTAGTAAACTGTGTTATGTCAGCAGATGCACCGCCGACTAGTGCCCCATTTATATTTGATATATTGCAAATTTCAGCAATGTTGTTTTCTGTAACAGAACCACCATAGATAATGCTTGCACTCAATCTAGGGTTAATATTATTTATTTCTTTTAAAATTATGTCTGCTGCATCTTCAATATACTGACTGCTTGCAGTATCGCCTGTGCCTATTGCCCATACTGGCTCATAAGCAATATATATTAAATTAGATGTATTGATATCACTCAATACGCTAAGCTGATCTTTTATTACAGATTGCAATTGGTTATTTACCTTATCTTCAGAGGACTCACCTACAGCAAGTATTGGAATGAGCTTGTTATCTAAAGTCAGTTTAAGTTGCTTTTGAATATCTGAATTCTTTTCCGCAAAGATCATTCGTCGTTCAGAATGTCCAACAAGTACATATGAAATGTAAGATTTAAGCATTTCAACACTTGTTGCACCTGTAAATGAACCTTTTATTTCTGAATGAATGTTTTGTACTCCTAAATGCTGAATTTTATTACTTCCTAAAATATTATGTAAAGTTATGATAAAAGGGCTCGGAGGCAACAAGATAACGTTATACCTGTCATCAGTGAATAAAAGATTAGAGTATTCGTTTAGATATGATTCGTCAACGACATTCATTTTCATATTGCCAATTACAAGAAATTGATTAGTCTTAGGCGCCATATTTATTCAACCTACCTGCATGAGCAAATGCAAGAGTCATCAAATTCTTAGCATAAAGCATACCTAAATTACCTGAACTACACTCTTGTTCAGAAAAACCACTGTGCTTATTTTTTCTAACATATTGGCTTGATATCAAAAGTGGTACTGGATGCCATGAATGAGCTGCCATCATTGTTGGAGAGGAATGGTCCCCGGTTACAACAATAACATCCGGGTTTAATGCGGTTAATCGTGGAACTAATCTATCATAGTATTCAATAGCTGCTTTTTTTTCAGGAAAATTACCATCTTCACCATATGTATCAGTATTTTTATAATGTAAAAAAAAGAAATCATAGTGATCCCAAGAATTTTCCAGTGTATCAATTTCTTCGTCTATTGTCGTTCCAGTTTGCAACACATCCATGCCAACAATATCAGCTAAGCCTTTGTACATAGGATAAGCTGCAATAGCAGCTGCTTTAACACCCCAAGTATTTGCAAAATGAGGCATTTCTGGTTTATGCGACCATCCTCTTAAAGTTAGTGAATTTGCTTGAATCTCTTCTTTGATTAACTCAACTGCCTGTTTTACCGCTGAATTTACTATATTTGCAGTATTTTCTGCTGATGCAATAAGCGCACTCGCATTTTTAGGCGGAACACCAACAGATTGTGGGTCTGTTTCAGTAATTTGATCAGATAAACCTTCTCCTCTTATCACAAGAATAAAACGATGTTCTTTAACTGGCTTAACAAAAACTTCATATCCATCTATGTTAATTGCCGTTTCAATCTTAGCTGTTAAATTCTCACAAATATCAGTTGAAATCCTACCTGCTCGTCTGTCTGTAATATTGCCATTGTTATCAACTGTACAAAAATTACCACGAGCAGCTAAATCGTTGTCTTCTAGTTTGAATTCAATGCCAGTAGCTTCAAGCGCACCACGGCCTATTTGATATTCAATTGGATCATATCCGAATAAAGCTAAATGGCCTGGACCTGAACCAGGAGTTATTCCTCTTTCCACAGGAATAGATAATCCTAAATCGCTTTTATGGGCTAATTTATCCAGATTCGGCGTAGATGCATCTTCAAGCTCAGTTCTACCTTTTGAACCAGGAAGCCCACCAAGACCATCAAGAACACATAAAAGAATCTTTGAATCGCTTTTTTGCGCTAACTGTTTGATAATATTTAAATCCATGATCCCTTTGTATTTAATATATCATTAATCCATGAGTGATTCTATCCCAGGTAAAGGATCTCCCTTTAATAACATTAGAGATGCGCCACCACCTGTAGATATATGTGTAACTTTATTTTTAATCTTTGCGAGATTAGCTATTGCTGCAGTTTCCCCACCACCTATTACAGAAGTTGGCGTGTGTAAATCACCAATCATATTTGCTAATTCAAGTGAGCCTTTAGCAAATTGTTCTTGTTCAAACATACCCATCGGCCCATTCCAAATAACAGTCTTTGCTTCGGATAAACCAGTCATAAACTTATCAATAGTAGATGGACCTACATCAAGTACTCTCCACCCAGCAGGTATTTGATCAATGCTCACAGTACGGATTAAATTTTCTGCACCTTGTCCTACAGTAACAACCACTTCATCAGGCAATAATAAGTTAACATTATTTTCTTGAGCTAAGCTGATACATTTTAAAGCTGAGTCAACAAATGAATCATCAACTAAAGAATCTGCAACATCATAGCCTTGTGCCAATAGAAATGTATTTGCTATAGCACCACCAATACAAATTGTTTTAGCATGCGGAATTAAGTTTTCAAGAATTCTAATTTTATCTGAAATTTTTGCACCGCCAAGAATAATACCCAAAGGTTTTTCAGGATTTTTTGTTGCATTTTCTAAAATGGCAACTTCCTTTTCTAAAAGAAAACCAGCAACTGATGGTAGAAATTGAGTAATTCCAGCAATTGAAGCATGCTCTCTATGTGAAGCACCGAACGCATCATTTACATATAGATCAAAGGGTTCAGCAAGATCTTTTGCAAAGTCCAAATCATTATTAGTTTCGCCTTCATAAAATCTTATATTTTCAAGTAGGAGCACTTCCTTTGATTGCATGTTTGCAACTATGTTTTTAGTGTCATTGCTTAATGCTTTTTCGGCGAAATGTACCTGTTGATTAAGAAGCTTTGATAAATGTGCAGCAACAGGTTTATTGGATGCAGCTGCATTATATTCACCACGAGGCCTACCTCTATGTGAACAAATTATAATTTTTGCAGATTGATCTATAAGGTACTGAATTGTTGGTATCGATTCTCTAAGACGTAAATCATCCAATAAAACACCGTTATCATCTTGAACGTTATAATCGACGCGAAGAAGGATTGTTTTATTTTGTACATCAATGTCTTGAATAGTCTTTTTTCTAAAATTTGTCATTTAATTCTTTCTAAAATAGTTTCTTTAAAATTTAAAATCTCAGATATCTCATCTTCTTTCAAATATTCATCATAAACAAGTGCATTATTAGCTTTTGTGTTCATCTCAAGAATAAATGATTGGCATGCTTCTTTAATTTTATTATCCAGAAAAATAGCGTGTACTTCACCGACCGTCTTGTCAGTGATGTCATTTTTATATAATGAAACAATATCTTTATGCGCTTGAGGATTATTATTTGCAGTAAGTATAAAAGGCAGACTTTTTTTCTTGTTATATATATCTTCGCTTATTTTATCTCGATCTATAGATTTTTCACTCCAAATATTTATGTAATCATCGATCGCTTGAAAAAGTATACCTAAATGTGTTCCGTATACTGAAAGAGTTTTTAATGAATCATTCTTATTGCTGAGAATGCCAGCGGACTCCATAGCTGCTGAAAATAATGCGCCAGTTTTATCTTCAATCATTCTTAAATATGAATTTAGTTCAATGCTAGACTCATCTTCATACTTTATATCTAAATATTGACCATGAGTCAATTTTATAATTGATGCCTGAATAAGATTGATTAAATCGTGCATGTTCATGTAATCAATACCTGATTGAAGCAATCTCAACAATGGCTGATAAGAAAGGGCAAATAATTCATCTCCAATATTTAACGCTTGCGAAGTACCTATTTCTTTCCAAAGTGTATCTTTGCCTCTTCTTGCAATACTTTTATCTTGAATATCATCATGAACTAAAGAAAAATTATGTATCATCTGAATTGAAGCTCCTACTTTATATGCAGCATCAATATTGCCATTAAAAATTCTAGTTACTTCGTGCACTAATTTTGGTCTGATTAATTTTCCTAAACCACTGCCATCATCCCAAAACAAACCAGATGCTTTTAAGAGAGAGTCAGTAAGAACATCATATTCTTTGAGTGCAATTGGATTTATTGTATTAGCTTGTAAAATAGCTTGAGCGCCATCTATCGATTCTTGTATTTCGTATATTAATCTGTCTGTTTCAAATGGAAAAACATCTTGATCCATTAGTTACTCATTTCATATGTATTACAGTACCTTAAATTCTATTTTAGCGTGAGTATTTTGATATATTTTATCTAATGAAAATAGGAGTGGCCTATATTCTCCATCAATATATTCTTTCATCGTGTCATTGAAAAAAATACTGTCAGGCAATCCAGAGTTTCCATTTAAAATTTGAAAAACACTACTGTCAAAATCACCAAGATCAATGATCTGTCTATATACAGGAGCCCAAAGAATCTTTGATTGATCTTGGACGATATAACCAGCCTGATTGATGGTATTAGAATCACCGCCAAATGAATACTTCATAGATGGCCACAGCTTTCCTATAATTTTAATTTTACTTAATAAATGATCAATATGTAAAAAATGCATTTGACCCCAGGACTTATTGTGAGAATTTTTAGTGTTGTAATTACTGGCAACTTTATTTATGGAATTATCAAGAACATCAGTTATTTCAAAATCTTTTACCTTCTTGCTTTCAATAGCATCTAACATGTACATTAACCATCCTTGCAATCTATAGGAAAGACTGGCGGAGCTATTGCTATGATAAATAAATTCACCAATAAGTTCTAAATGGCGATCTCCCATATAATGTTGAAGTATAGTCTTTGTTAACTCAAAGTACATTTCTTGCATAAAACTTGCTATTTCTGAGTCAATAGATAATTGCCCATCCCAGCTAGCTATTTTCTTACACATAGGAGTTCCAAGTTTAATGCGTGATGACTCAGGCATATTGTTGTAAATAAATTTTGATAGCATAAGCAAGGCGTCTGAATGTTGGTCTAATTGAATAAGCTTAAATGATTCAATATCATGTAGTTGTTGCTCTAGTAATTCAGATATTCGCAGATATCGCCAATTTTCAGCCCAATCTGAACCATATGTTAAAGCCTGTATAGGGTTATTATTGGCCGTTACAACGAATCCATTTATATTATTTTCTTCGGATGGGAGCTGATCAGATGCAAAAAAATTTAATCCTTCATCAGGTAGTTTGTTTAACGGAAGTAAGTGGTTAAGTGAATCATCACTTTTTAGAATGCTTCCAACTAATTTTTGCCCAACATAGTTATCTTTTGTAGCGTATACAAAATTTAATGAAGCCCCATTCCAATTATTTAAAAGAATATGAATGTCTTCGATTGAATTAGCTACCCATACCTTATTTGATGCATTCCAAAGGTTACATTTTAATAAAGAGGAACAATACACTACTATAGCTTGTGACTGACCGGATCTATTAACATCTATATTAACAATTGCGCCTGTTTTATTACTCCAATATTCTATTTCTCGATCCTGCATAAATTTTACTTTGATCGTCGTCTTCATAAGATTAAACTGGTTCATTGGTAAAACTTTATCAAGGTACTGCATATTATTTTCAGAAATAACATTTGATATAATGCATTCTGAGGTATTTGCTAGACCAGCAGTAACACCCCATGCATAATATTCATTGTGACCGATAAATATTCCTGGGATCCCAGGAATACCTGCACCTATAGCATTGATAAATTCTCCTTTTACATGCGATGCATGTAATAATCCTGGCGCAGTTGGCTCAAGATGTGGATCAGATGCTAAAAGGGGCATTCCTGATTTTGATAGTTTGCCGTTAATTGCCCATGCATTAGAGCCACCTATTTTTGGAAAAGTATTAATTCGATCTGATTGATATACATTTATAAAATCGTCTATTGAGTTATTAATTGATTCAGTAAATAATCTTAAGTCATTTAACGAATTCAGCGAAAATGTTGGATCTAATAGATGTGCTTTATCGGTGAATGATTGAGCGAGATCTAAGCGAAATAACTTAGTATGCCAGCCAGGACTAAAGCTAAATGATAAAAGTCTAACCAAAAGCATTGTATCCTTTACTTCCCATGCATCTGGTTGAATGCCAAGTGCATAAAATTCTGGAGGAAGCATTTTTACTGAATCAATATATGTATTTATGCCATCAACATATGAGTGAAACAACTGCAAAGACCTATCGTCTATTTCAGAAATATCAGCCCGTGCTAAATCTTGTATGCCTAAGCGTATGAAAAATGTGTCGGAATATACTCCAGATTCACCAATTGTAGCTGCTAGCTTGCTGCTGACTGTTCTTCGTAACATTTCCATTTGAAAGAGTCTGTCTTTAGCATGTGTGAATCCCATACCAAAGTACGCATCTTCATCTGTTGATGCAATAACATGAGACACGCCATAACTATCTTGATATATTTTGACATCGTCTTTAATGTAGCTAGTAGATATCTCTGGATCTGATTGCCCCATTTTCCTTTTATAAATCATTCTCAATATATATGCGTACAAAAAACGAATAATAAAATTTATAATCAGCAAAAATTTTTGACATTTCTTGATTATTAACAAGCTATATCTCCATTAAATCTTGAATTATATTATCAGATAGGACACCTTGCCTGATAAGAAACGGAGGCTCCGTGATATAGCTGATAACGGTTGAACCTGTCACATTGTTCCTTGCACCATCATCAAGAATCATTAATTGATTTTCGAAGACATTATTAATGATTGCAGGATCATTGCTCGGGACCTCTTTAGATATATTTGCCGATGTTGCCGCAACGGCGCCGCCAACTCTTTCAATGATCATTCTTGCCAACTCATCATTTGGACATCGCAAGCCAACGCCACCTTCATAAATTAATTTATCACTTATTTCCTGAGAGGATAGATCATCTGCTGCTACAACGGCAGTTAAAGAGCCAGGCCAATAATTCACGAGTTTATTAGCAAGAATTTCATTATTCATATATTTATAAATATTATGAGGTTCTGCAATTAGCACCTGTAAAGGTTGATTGCTAGCCCGTCCTTTGATTTCATAAATACGATCAATTGCATTATCATTATTTGCTTTACAAACAATGCCATAAACTGTTTCAGTTGGAATAATGCCTACGCCACCATCATTAATTAGATCAATAATTTTATCTAGGTTATCCATATTAATTAACGGCATTTTAATATTCCTTTTAAATCATAGTTGACCACAAGCATATGTAGTCTATAGCATCTATGTATATTATGAATTATTAAAAATTGGTTTTTTAATGAATTCTGACAAAAAGAACGAGATTGATAGAATTCGAACTTCAGGTGACAATGAAGTTGCAGCTTACCTTGAGATTGCGAGCTCAAAAGAAGTTGATCCTGTTTATCTTGATGTCCCAAACTCTCCAGAAACAATAATTGTCATTGATTACGGCTCTCAATATTCTATGTTAATTACTAGAAGAATTCGCGAGAGTAATATTTATTCTGAACTTGTTCCATGGGATATAGACTTTGATCAAATTAGCCATCTAAATATTAAAGGATTTATACTTTCAGGTGGTCCTGACTCTGTGTCCACTGCAGGATCACCAACATTACCCGATTTTGTAATTAATAGCAAATTGCCCGTTTTGGGCATATGTTATGGCATGCAACTGCTAGCGCAGTCATTGGGAGGAGAAGTATTGTCTTCGTCTACCAGTGAATATGGACACTCTATGCTTTCCATAGATGAGGATTGCCCATTGTTTACTGGCCTGCCTGCAAAATTCTCTGTGTGGATGTCTCATGGTGACAGCGTCAAATCACTGCCAGATAATTTCAGATTAAATGCTTCGTCTGATTCTGCACCTATTGCCGTAATGTCAAATCAACAGAATCACTTTTATGGTATTCAGTTCCATCCAGAAGTCATTCATACCGAACATGGCTCCGATATTCTTAATAATTTCACAGTTAATATTGCTGGCTGCACTCAAAATTGGACAGCTGCTTCTTTTGTGGATGAAGCTGTGGAAGCTATTAAAGCTGAAGTCAGAGACAAACAAGTTATTTGCGCCCTCTCAGGAGGCGTAGATTCAGCAGTAGCAGCAACTTTAGTTCATAAAGCTATTGGCGATCAGCTTACATGCATTTTTGTTAACAATGGTCTGCTTCGTAAGGATGAAGCAAATAGAGTAATAGAAACATTTAATAACAATATCGGCATTAAGCTTTTAGATATAAACGCCACTACAGAATTTTTAGACAAATTATCTGGAGTCACTGATCCTGAAAGCAAACGAATGATTATAGGTGAAGCATTTATTAGAGTTTTTGAAAAAAAAGCAAAAGAACTTGGCGAGATTGATTTTATAGTTCAAGGAACAACTTACCCCGATGTTATCGAGTCTGAAACTAAAGGTTCAACTTCAGCTAAAATAAAAACTCATCATAATGTTGGAGGTCTGCCTGAAGATATGCAATTTAGCCTAATTGAACCACTAAGAAATTTATTTAAAGATGAAGTTCGAGCAGTAGGAACTGAATTAGGTCTACCTGATGAAATTGTTCACAGACAACCATTCCCTGGCCCTGGACTAGCGATACGAATTATGGGTGAAGTAACTGAAGAGAAACTAAACATCTTGCGTGCATCTGATTGGGTTGTCATGGATGAAATAAAAAATGCTGATGTCTATTATGACTTATGGCAATCTTTTGCTATTTTGACGAATAATAGAACCGTAGGCGTACAAGGCGATCAAAGAACTTACGGCTATTGTATAGCCATTCGCTGCGTCGCCGCAGATGATGCTATGACTGCTGATTGGGCGCGTTTACCTAATGATCTGCTAGCAAAAATCAGCTCACGCATCGTTAATGAAGTTCCAGAGGTTAATCGTGTCGTCTACGATATCACTTCCAAGCCACCAGGCACTATTGAGTGGGAGTAAATAAAATTAAAATTTGTTTAATTTTTGGTCATCACGATACAAAAGGCTCATTCAATGCTGCAATTAGAGATACTTTTATTAATGAAGCAGAAAAAATTGGGCATAAAATTGATTTAATTAATTTATTTGACGAAGAGGAACAATTACCATTTTACAGAAGCGATATTAACCCGCCACCTCAATTAGTTCTTAACTATAGAAAAAGACTTGAAGAAGCAGATGTAATGTTTTTAATGGGCGCGTGTCATAATTTACGTATGAATGCTATTATTGAAAATTGGATTGATTGGGTCTTGCATCCAAAATGGTTTTTTACATATAAATCGTTATTACCAGATAGTAAATTTTTTGGAAACTATGGATATCCAATTCCTGGATCCATGAAGGGTAAAATAGGAATAGTTTCAATAACTTATGGAGGCCCAATGATAAGTTATTTTAATTTTTCTCTATTTGATAATATTCCTTATAGAAGATTAAAAAAATCTGTATTTAAACTAGGTGGACTGAAAATAAAATATTTGAGATTTTACTCAGTTTTACCAAATATGAAAAAAAAAGATTTTGAAAAACATTTAAACAAAGTTAGAAAATTTGCAAGAAGCTTAAATTAAATGATTAAGCATTACATTTTTCTGCTAGTAGCAATTGTTTTCGAAGTATCAGGTACTCTATTATTGCCAACATCACAAAATTTCTCAAAAATCCTACCCACAATAACATTAGTAATGTTTTACATCTTCTCCTTTTATTTTTTGACTCTTGCAATAGATAAAATACCATTAACCATTGTATATGCTTCATGGTCAGGATTAGGGATTTTTACAATTGCCTCATTCAACTATTTTTTTCGTCAAGAAACATTAACTTGGCAAGCAATAATTGGATTATTTTTTATTATTATTGGGGTCACATTAATTAATGGATTTAAAGAATATTGATTAATTCGTATATTTCACTCATAATAGCCATGGGGACAGACAGGGTATATTATGAACACAAATACAAAAAAGGTTTTAGGCTGGTCACTTGCACTGGGTCCTATTCTATTTCACGTTTTTTTTGGAGCATTCTATGGTGATACTGATCCTACAATTGACACAGCTGGTACGTTTTTGAACGATGCATCTGCAAATGTATTGCTAAGTAAAATATTAGTGCTCGCAGGCAACCTTACAATGGTTGTAGTAGTAGGTGCTTTATTTGTTTTTGCAAGTTTTATTGCTTCAACTAGTGAAGCTCCTGCAGTTGGATTATTCTCTGCATTCTTTTTTCTGGTGCTAGGTGCTGGAATTATTGAAAGTGGGGCTGCAGAATTAACCGCATTAGAATTTTATGATAAAGGAAATGTTGATCAGGCTGTTAATGTTTTTGTAGCAACTTTATCAGAAAGCGGTGGTATGTTTAGCTTGATACTAGCAGCAGGAATGCTGACATTACGCAGTGCAATTATCAATGCAAATGGAGTAATAGGAACAGGCAAAATATTTAAAACTGTAAATTATGGACTGCTTATTGCAGGGTTGATTCATTTATCATTCCCGCTAATTCCCCATTTAGGTGATGGCTTTGATGCAATTGGATTTTTAGGGTGGATCGGTGGCTGGTTAATTATCGTACTTTTAGGTGTTGGTCTTTTGAGAACAAATGATTAATAAGCGCTGTATGTAAAATTAATCTATGTGAAAAAAGAAAGAATTGCATAATGAATGTGCTGATTATTGGTAGCGGTGGTAGAGAACACGCAATTGCATGGAAAATTGCGCAGTCATCTTTGCTCAGCACTTTATTTTGTTTGCCAGGAAATGCTGGAACTGAATCTATAGCAACAAACCTTACAAATATTGATATCGCTGATCATCAAGCTATTATTGATCTAGTAAAGGCAAATATGATAGACCTAGTTATCATTGGGCCTGAACAGCCATTAGCAGATGGACTAGCTGATGCTTTAAATGCAAATAGCATTAAGGTCTTTGGCCCAACTGCAAAAGGCGCACAACTCGAAGCTTCAAAAAGTTTCTCTAAAAACTTTATGAAAAATGCAGATTTGCCAACATCTAATTTTGAGATATTTGACGATATAGACATAGCTCTAGATTTTATAAGTAATCATAAATCAAGTATCACTAATTATGTTATTAAAGCAGATGGTTTAGCTGCTGGAAAAGGGGTTGTCTTGCCAGACGATTTCGATGAAGCAAAAGCAGCAATTAATCAAATCATGTCTGATAAAATCTTTGGAGATGCAGGAAACAAACTCATTATTGAAAAGCGTATATCAGGCAAAGAAGTCTCTGCGCATGCTTTTGCAGATGGAATCAATGTTATACCAATGCCATTTGTCTGTGATCACAAGCCAGTTTTTGATGGCAATAAAGGACCAAACACTGGTGGTATGGGGTGTTTTTCACCACCACGGTGGTTATCAGACAAATTACAAAAAACAATCAATAAAGATATCTCTGCAAAAACAATTGAATCACTCTCTCAACTCAATATTGATTATAGTGGCGTACTCTATCCTGGCCTGATGATTGATGGCGATGACATAAATATTTTAGAGTATAACTGTCGTTTTGGTGATCCAGAGACACAAATTCTAATCACTAAACTTCGTTCAGATTTGCTTGAAATATGTCTAGCAGCTGCTGAGAAAAAACTTGACCAAATATCTATAGAGTGGGACGAGCGTCCGACAGTTGGGGTTATCCTAGCTTCAGGAGGATATCCAGGAAAATACGATATAGGAAAAGAAATCACAGGCCTTGATGATGTTGACGATGATATTAACATTTTTTTCGCTGGAGTAAAAAATGAAAACAGCAAATTAGTCACAGCTGGAGGAAGAGTCATGGCGGTTGTCGGATCTGGCGAAACGCTTGATGCAGCACGAGAAAAAACATACAAGAATGTTGCTAAAATTAAATTCGATAATATGCATTATAGGACCGATATAGGATTGATCTAATTTGCAAGATATTACATAATAAATACTTCTTAAAAAACATTGTTAGTTCTATAAAGAAAGGACTAATTCATGAATTCAAAAAATTCTCCACAAGTTGCGATTATTATGGGCTCTACATCTGATGAAGAAGAAATGAAAAATTGCATGAAAACACTTGATGAAGCAGGTGTTGAATATACAGTTGATTTTATTTCTGCTCATAGAGATCCTGAAAAATTAAGCACATTCTTAAAAACACTTGAGCCAGCAGGATACAAAATTATCATAGCAGGTGCAGGCGGGGCAGCAGCATTACCTGGTGTTTGTGCTGCATATACGGATATTCCTGTTATCGGTGTGCCGTTAACATCATCAGCTTTAGGTGGGATTGATTCATTGCATGCAATTGCAATGATGCCAGGAGGCGTTCCTGTTGCAACAATGGCAGTTGGTTCATGGGGAGCAAAAAATGCAGCTGTTTTTGCAACAAAAATATTGAATTTAATCCAGTAAGAATCAAGGATATAAGAATAAATAATGATTCCTCGTTATGATGTAAAAGAAATTTCAGATATTTGGTCAGATAAAAATAAGTTTGAAACATGGCTAAAAGTAGAAGTTGCTGCATCAGAAGCATGGCATCATGAAGGCATTGTCCCAAAAGAAGACATCGATAAAATTAAATCAAATGCAAAAGTAGATTCTGCAAAAGTCATTGAATACATTAATATTACTCATCATGATGTTACTGCCTTTATCAAAAATGTTAATGAATCCCTTGGAGATGAGCAGCGATGGATACATTATGGCCTTACATCGCAAGATGTATGGGACACATCAACAAATTTACAAATCATCGAAGCAATTAATTTTCTCGAAACACAAGTTCAGGACTTAAAGGACACAATTTACAAATTAGCTGTCACTCATAAAATGACACCCTGTATTGGAAGAACGCATGGCATACATGCTGAACCAACGACATTTGGCTTAAAGCTACTAGTATGGGTTGAAGCATTAAACCGTCAACTTGAAAGAATTCAATTGGCTAAAAAACAAATTAGCGTTGGTCAATTTTCTGGACCAGTTGGAACTCACGCTACTGTCCCACCTGCTGTTGAGCAAAAGGCTTGCGAATTACTAGGTCTAGATGTAGCAAAGGTAACTACGCAAGTGATCCAACGTGACAGACATGCCTTTGTTTTAGAAGTTATAGCAAATATAGGCAGTTCTCTTGAATCATTTGCAACTGAATTGAGGCATCTCCAACGAACCGAGGTTCGCGAAATACAGGAACCATTTGCTAAAGGACAAACCGGATCATCATCAATGCCTCATAAACGAAATCCTGAATTATGTGAACGAGTTACAGGACTAGCTAGAGTATTGCGTGGATATGCAAATACAAGCTTAGAAAATATTGCTTTATGGCACGAACGTGATATTTCACACTCAGGTGCTGAAAGAATTATTTTGCCAGATAGTACGGGATTGTTAGCCTATATGCTTAAAATATTTACTGATGTTATGAAAGACTTAATAGTATTTCCTGACCAGATGAAGAGAAACATTGATCACACTAAAGGGCTAATTTTTTCTTCTAAAGTCATGTTAATTTTAGTAGAAAAAGGTCTCAGCAGAGAAGAAGCATACAATATTGTTCAAACATACTCAGCAGAGGTCATTGATCAAGAAAAGAATTTCAGAGACTTACTTGATTCTGACTCTAATATCACTAAGCTAGTTACTAAAGATGAGTTAGATAACATCTTCAACATACAAGAATATTTACTTCATGTTGAAGAGACTTTTAATAGAATAAATTAAACGATAGGAGTTCCGTTATGGTTGGCGATTTAAAACTTTTAAATTCAGGTAAAGTTCGGGAGATTTATGAATTAAACGATGATTTATTATTAATTGTCACATCAGATCGCATATCAGCATTTGATGTAATAATGGATCAAATCATCCCTGAAAAGGGTAAAGTCCTTAATAATATATCTGCTTATTGGTTTGAAAAAACTGGCTCAATTATTCCTAATGCTTGCGTTGGCGTATTAAACGAAGATTTAGCTACAAAATACAATATTGATACCAATGAAGACTTATTTCAAAGAAGCACAGTAATGAAACGAGCAGAACCATTAAAGGTTGAGTGCATTGTGCGTGGTTATATTACAGGATCTGGATGGAAAGAGTATCAGACAAAAGGCTCCGTGTCTGGAATTGAGCTCGAACCTGGGCTACAAAATTCATCAAAACTACCTACTGCATTATATACACCTTCTACAAAAGCAGACATAGGGGAACATGATGAAGCAATTTCTTATGAGCAAACAATTGATATCATTGGCGAGCAACATGCAAACACTCTTAAGTTACGATCCATTGCTTTGTATGAATACGCTGCACAATTAGCTCTTCAAAAAGGTATCATTATTGCAGACACAAAGTTTGAATTTGGGTTAATTGATGGTGAGCCAGTATTAATTGATGAAGTTTTAACACCAGACTCTTCTCGTTTTTGGCCTGCGGATAAATATCAAGAAGGGCAAGAACAAGAATCATTTGATAAGCAAATATTAAGGAATTGGCTAGAGGATACTGATTGGAACAAAGAGCCTCCTCCTCCAGATGTTCCTGAAGATATCATTCAATTAACGTCAAAAAAATATATTGATATTTATAATTTATTAAGTAAAGATTAATTTATGACAGAATTCATAGCATCAATTTATATCAAGTTAAAAAAAGGTGTTAACGATCCTCAAGGCTTGGCTGTTGTTAGCGGGCTTAAACAATTAGGTTTTGAAGATGTGAAAAGTGCAAGAGTTGGCAAAGTGATAGATATAACACTTGAAGCAGAGTCAGAAGCTGCAGCAAATAGCAGCTTGAATGAAATGTGCGAGCAGTTACTTGCAAATCCAGTTATTGAAGATTTTGAAATTACAATTTCTACCCACTAATTATTTTCTAAGATACTTTTTACAGTATCTTGAATCTCTAGATTATTTGCTGATATTGCATTGCCTATGCTATTTACAGATAAATCACCTGTGTATTCAATCACTCCGCCTGCTTCTGGAATAAGAAGAAGAAAAGGTGCAATATCCCATATTTTTAAATCGGCATCTAGCATAATCTCAGCAGAACCTTCTGCAATTAAACAATGTCCATAAAAATCTCCAAAACCCCTTGAGCGGCCAGCATTATTTAGCATGTGTAAAAAATTATCTTTTCCCCATGCCTCAGTAGCGAGATCTAAAGAACCATATAAAACTTGAGACTGATCCAAAGAAATATTATTTGAAACCTTCAAGCGATTAACTTTGTTGCCTTTAATCTGGAATGCGCCCTCATCTTTCGTAGCATACCACTGCATTTGCATTGCAGGCGCAGATACAATTGATGCTATGCATTCATCTTTATACAGACATGCAATTAATGATGCCCATATTGGAATCCCTCGTATAAAATTATTTGTGGCATCAATTGGATCAATTATCCATGAAAATTCAGAATTATTAGCTATATCGCCCTGTTCTTCACCAATAATATTGTATGAATTATCATAGTTAAGCAATTGATCAATGATTAAAGATTCTACCTCCTTATCAGCATTTGTTACAAATGAGCTATCTTGCTTTGTCTCTACATCTAAAGAATGATATTTTTTAAAGAATTCGCTAGATAATCTATCAACATCACTGGTGATGCTTAATAGATGCTTGGAAATATCAGAAATTTTTTCTTGAGGTATCAAGAGTTCAGTGTTCCCTTCGTGCTAGGAACATTGCCATCAATTCGCTTATCATATGCGGATGCAGCATCAAGAGCGCGTGCAAATGACTTAAAAGCAGATTCTGCGATATGATGATCATTTTTTCCAGATTTTTGAATGACATGCAGGGTAATTAATGCGTTCATGGCAATGGATTCTAGCATATGTGAAATCAATTCACTGGGCAACTCTCCTATTAATGGGCTTGCAAATGTGAGATCAACTGACGCAAATGGACGACCAGATAAATCGACAACGGTTTGTACAACGGCCTCGTCTAAAGGGACTGTTGCATCACCCATTCTAGTAATGCCTGCTCTATCTCCTAGACACTCATTAAGTGCTTGTCCAACAGCTATACCAATATCTTCAACAGAATGATGTGCGTCAACTTCCAAGTCGCCGATACATTTGACTTCAAGATCAAATCTGCCATGTTTAGCAAAAGCTGAGAGCATGTGATCACAGAAACCTATCCCTGTGTCAATTATTGAATCACCTGCCCCATCTATGTTTAGCTTAACTTTGATGTCTGTTTCGTTAGTCTTTCTTTCAATAGAAGATTCGCGTTTAGTCATTGTTTGTCCCATTCCTCTATAGCTTTATATACTTCATGCATATCATCAGGTGTTCCAATTGATATCCTAACATATTTTGACATTATATCATCAGAATATACACGAATTAAAATCTTTTTATCATACATATATTTTTGAAATTCCATATTAGAGCTTTTCTTCAATTTTAATAATACAAAATTGCCTTCTGATGGATAAGCAGTAATATTTTTTATGTCAACTAAATCTTGTATAAACTTTTCCCTTGTATTGATAATGAGATTAATATTTGATTCGAGGTTATCTATGTTATCAAGAGATATTATTGCTGCATGCATGGCATGGTTTGTAATAGTGTATGGTTGCTGAATGTCATTTAAAGCAGATGCGAGTTTATTATTCATAACAGCATATCCAATTCTCAGGCCTGCTAAACCAGCCCATTTACTAAAGGTCTGTATGACAATTAAATTATCATATCTTTTTGTTAAATTTACATACGATTCATGTTCAGAAAATTTGATATATGCTTCATCAATAATTACCAAGCAACCGTGATCAAGTATTCTGAGGATTGATTCTTGATTAATGATTTGTCCAGTAGGATTATTTGGATTTGCAAAAATAAAAACATCTTGCAGCTGAGGAGGTGACGGTAAATCAAATTTATAACCAGATGCAGACTCTGAATTAATTTCACCAAAATCAATTTCAATAACACCGAGATTGTTCATAAAGGCATCGAATCTATACATTCCAAATGTTGGCGTAATTGTAGTGATCGTCATGTCCTTTTTTAATGAAGAAACAATGAGATTAATTACAGCATCAGCCCCAGCCCCACAAACAATGTTATCAGGTGACACATCTAAAAATGCGGCAATTTTTTGTTTAAGTAAATCAGTAGAATTTGGATATAATTGAAAATCACTTAGTCGAGACAGAGTATCGATAACCTTCGAAGATGGTCCATAAGGATTCTCATTGCCGTCAAGTTTAATAAAGCCTGATAAATCTTGCGGATAGCTTAGGGATTGGTAGCCAGCAACATCCAAAAGATGAGATTGTAGAAAATTTCTATAATTAAATTCAGTCATTATATTCTTTCTAGCCGGACATCAATAGAATTAGCATGCGCATCTAAGCCTTCCATCTTTGCAATTTGTGATGCATAGGGACCCAGCTTTACAAGGTCAAGCTCTTTTATATTGGCAATAGATATAATTTTTTGAAAATCATACACGCTTAGCGGACTAGAAAACCTTGCAGCACCACCTGTAGGCATTACATGGCTAATACCACCAGTGTAATCACCAATCACCTCAGGTGTTCCCTCCCCAACAAAAATACCTCCCGCATTTATAATTCTGGGAATAATTGATTCAGCATTTTGGGTAGATATGCATAAGTGTTCTGGGCCAAACAAGTTTGACAAATTAATTGCTTCATCTATATCTTGTGTGATGACTATGCCTCCATTTTGGAGAGATTGAGCAATAATTTCATGTCGTGTAAATGACTCTATTCGTTCTGAAATAATATTTGATACAGACTTTGCAGTTATTTTACTATTTGTAATTAATACTGGTATTGCAAGTGCATCATGTTCAGCAGCATGCAATATGTCTGCAGCACAAATCTCTGGATCAGCAAATTCATCAGCAATAACCAATGTTTCTGTTGGGCCATATAATGCATCAATGCCAACAGAACCATTGACTTGTTGCTTAGCCATTGCGACAAATATATTGCCTGGCCCTGCAATTTTATCCACTTGAGGTATAGATTCTGTTCCAAAAGCAAAAGCTGCAATTGCCTGTGCACCGGATCCTTTGAAGATCCTTTCAATGCCAGCGAATCTTGCAGCAATCAATTTATATGGACTAATGTTACCTGATGCATCTGTAGGAGTAATTCCGTAAATACTGTTCACTCCTGCTACTTTTGCAGGAGTAGCTGTATGAATAATAGAAGAAGGTAGTGCTGTTAGTGAGCCAGTCATATAAACACCTACTCGTTCTATTGGAACAACTTTAATACCAAAGCCATTTTGAAAAAATTCTCTATCAGCATTTTTCAATTGAATCTCATGATAATTTCGGATACGTTCAGCCATAAATTGAATGGCATCGATCTCAGTTTGATCTACTGATTGAAATGCTTGCTCAATTTCATTTTCAGTTACAATTAAGTTTTCTAATTTTGCATTATCCAAAATTTTGG
>CEUL01143458.1_pt1 | contig 58302 bp, 58 predicted proteins | sample 427021 | NCBI WGS metagenome assembly CEUL01 (sample SAMEA2622800, study PRJEB7988) | marine metagenome | isolation source: saline water (ENVO:00002010), including | reverse complement strand
TCGCTAACAATTGAAGACGGCTCGCTCTATGACTTTATCGATGTTGCCGCGAGAAATTTCCGTCGGCTCGAACGAACGAAGTTTCATCGCCTTATGAAATGCTTCGATTTTGCCATGTTTGGGCAATACAATCCTATTAAGAGAGCCCGGCGAAACGTCGCACACCACTACGATCTTTCTGACGAGCTATATCAACTATTTCTTGATCATGACCGCCAATATTCCTGCGCCTATTTTCCTGAGACTGATACCGACCTTGAAACCGCGCAACACGCAAAGAAACGTCATCTCGCTGCGAAATTAGGGTTAGAAGAAGGACAGTCAGTACTCGATATAGGTTGTGGCTGGGGTGGTTTGGCGCTCTATCTATCCCAGGTGGAAAATGTCGATATCACGGGCATTACGTTGTCGACCAAACAGCAAAAGGTCGCTTCAGAAAGAGCTAGTAACGCAGGCATTACTGACAGGGTCCGCTTCAAGCTACAGGATTACCGGCATGAACAGAAAGTTTATGACAGAATTGTGTCTGTCGGCATGTTCGAACATGTCGGCAAAATGAATTACGCGGAATTCTTCACAAACGTTGCAAAACTACTTTCAGATGACGGCGTAATGGTCCTGCATTCGATAGGACGTTTCGATACCCCCCACGCCATCAATCCGTTTATAAGAAAGTATATTTTTCCCGGCGCAGACCTGCCCGCGTTGTCCGAGGTCACGCGCGCAATAGAACCTACCGGTTTGCGAATTACCGATATTGAAATTTTACGGCTTCATTACGCGGAAACCCTCAAGCTGTGGCGCGAGAGATTTATGGAACAGTGGGATAAAGCAGCGAAGATATATGACGATCGATTCTGTCGAATGTGGGAGGCATATTTTGTTTTATGCGAGGTCGGCTTTCGCCACCTGGATCTCATGGTTTTCCAAATTCAGCTCACCAAAAATATTGATGCGGTACCCCTGACCCGCGACTATATGGTGGATTGGGAAAGGCAACAGGCCGAACGCGAGAACAAGAAACGGCGCCATGCCGCATAGCAAGCACTGTTTGCAACCGGTTTCTTTTTAAAGTTTTGGGTTATGCACAGCTAAATCGCGATCAGGTTGGCTTGTCCCCAACATTCACCTGATTCGGAAAATTATTTCACGGAGCCATTATAATTCTGGAAGAATGTCAGAAAGGCTTCGGATAGTCTCAGCCCTTCACATTTACAGACAGGCTAGATTATGGAACCAAGCGCTCAACCCGGCACCGTCGCAACGCTGCATAGCAATGAAGATGGGCAGCTAGGCTGGCGCAGTCCGCCATCAAACCTTGAGGCTGAGCAGGCATTGCTGGGCGCGATCCTTGTGAACAACCGGGCCTTCGAACAGGTTTCAGATTTCGTTCGCCCCGAACATTTCGTAAATCTGGCGCATGGGCGTATTTTTGAAACAATTGGTAAGCAGATCGAACGCGGCCAAGAGGCGAACCCGACAACCCTGCAATTTTTCTTCGAAGGTGACGAAGGCCTCGCGGATTTGGGGGGGCACGCCTATCTAGCGCGCCTGGCGGCCAGTGCGGTTACCGTTATAAACGCCCGCGATTATGGACAAACCATTCACGATCTATACCTCCGCAGACAATTAATCGGACTTGGTGAGGACACCGTCAACGAAGCGTATGATCCTGAGATTGACGACGCCGCACTCAACCAAATTGAACGTACTGAACAGCGTCTCTATGACCTGGCTACTGCTGGGGATTATCAAGGTGGCTTCAAGGATTTTGCCTCGGTTTTGACCGTTGCCGTTCAACAGGCTGAAGCGGCGTATAAAAGGGACGGCAAATTAACCGGCGTCGGTACCGGGCTAACCGATTTGGACAACCTGCTCGGTGGCCTTCATTCGTCGGATCTAATTATAGTGGCGGGACGCCCATCGATGGGCAAAACTGCTCTTGCAACCAATATTGCCTTTCATGCGGCAAAGAACGTCAAACGGGAGACGGACGATTTCGGCAATGAGAGCATCGTTGACGGTGCGGTCGTTGGGTTCTTTTCATTGGAAATGTCCGCTGAGCAGCTCGCTACCAGGATCCTGGCTGAGGAATCTGGCGTCGGTTCAGATCTCATTAGGCGTGGTAAGTTGGGCAACACTGAGTTTGGACAGCTGGTTCAGGCATCGCACGAATTGCAGCGGGCGCCCATTTTTATCGATGACACCCCTGCCCTCACTGTCTCCGCGCTCCGGACAAGAGCCCGCCGGCTAAAAAGGCAACATGGGCTGGGAATGATCGTGGTGGACTATCTTCAGCTGTTAAATGGCAGCAATTCCCGTCAGGACAATCGTGTCCAGGAAATTTCTGAAATCACACGTGGCTTAAAAACACTGGCTAAAGAGCTAGATGTGCCTGTACTGGCGCTCTCACAATTATCTCGCCAGGTAGAACAACGCGACGACAAACGTCCCCAATTATCCGACCTGAGGGAATCGGGATCAATTGAGCAAGATGCGGATGTCGTGATGTTTATCTTCCGCGAAGAATATTATGTAGCTCGGCGAGAACCTCGCGAAGGGACGCCGGAACATGCTTTGTGGATGGAAGAAATAGATAAAGTTCATAATATTGCTGAAGTTATCGTTGCCAAACAGCGTCATGGCCCAACGGGCCGCGCCTTGCTCCACTTCAACGGGTTGCTCACCAAATTTGGCGATTTGGCCAGATCCGATTATATGCCAGAAGACGATTACGCCTAGTCATGGATTCAGCCGAGCGCGCCGGAGCTGTCCTTACGGTAGATCTGAACGTGTTGGCGGAAAACTACGCGTATCTTAAAAGTCAGCTGGCCGACGGGTGCGTTTGTAGCGCAGTCGTAAAGTCTGACGCCTACGGATTGGGAATGGCGCCGGTAGCTGGCCGACTTGCGGAGGCAGGGTGCGAGGTCTTTTTTGTTGCTCTTTTGGACGAAGCAATCGGCCTTCGTTCTACACTTGAGGAACGCGACATTTATCCGAAAATTTATGTATTCAACGGAATCTCTGAAGGTTCAGAGAATGATCTCGGCCGGTACAAAATTACCCCGGTGCTGAATAGCATTTCCGAGATCGAACGCTGGTCAATATTTGGAAAAAACAGCAGCGACCCTTGCGAAGCAATCATAAATATCGATACCGGCATGTCCCGGCTAGGATTGGATAGCAACGAACTGGATTTTCTCGTGGAAAATCCGGAAACGGCAACAGGAATTGCAGTATCCCATTTTATGAGCCACCTCGCCTGTGCTGATGAGCGTTCCGATAAAATGAACCAAGAACAGCGCCAATTATTCGATAAAATTCGGCAGCGTTTACCCAGAGCGAGATCAAGCCTCGCGAATTCTGCAGGCATATTTCTGGGGTCCGATTTTCATTATGATTTGGTACGGCCCGGAGCGGCGATATACGGCCTCCAACCGATTAAAAACGAGTCGAATAACATTGGGCAAGTCATTAATTTAAAAGGGAAAATCATACAAACTCGTGTCGTTGACACTAATTCGACCGTTGGCTATGGTGCCACGTATAAAACAGCGCGCAAATCCAGATTGGCAACGGTAGCATTAGGCTATGGAGACGGATATTTCCGGACGCTTGGCAATAGTGGATGCGGCTATATTGGGACGACGCGTGTTCCGATTGTCGGAAGAATATCTATGGACCTCGTAACCTTCGACATTACGGATGTACCGGATGCGCAATGTGGACCCGGCACGTATATCGATATAATCGGACCTAACAATTCAGTCGATGACGTTGCTACCGACGCCGGCACCATCGGGTACGAAATTCTGACAGCTTTGGGCGCTCGATATTCCCGCAATTACATTGGTTAAACCTAGATAATGAACCCTTTAGCATCGATCGGCCGGACAACAATAGCGTTCTTTGCGACGATAGGGCGCCTTTCCATGTTTACAGGACGCGCTGTCTTTCATTGTTTCGTACCTCCGTTTTATGGACGCTTACTTGGCCGGCAATTGATCGAGATTGGTTATTACTCTCTGCCGGTCGTCGGACTAACCGCAATTTTTACCGGCATGGTGCTAGCACTTCAGAGCTACACCGGATTCGCCCGATTCAATGCAGAAGGCGCAATTGCGAGTGTGGTCGTCCTATCGATTACCCGCGAACTTGCACCAGTGTTGGCGGGGTTGATGGTTTCAGGCCGCATCGGCGCCGCGATGGCAGCAGAAATCGGCACAATGAGTGTCACTGAACAAATCGATGCACTTACGACACTTTCAACTAACCCCTTCAAGTATTTGGTAGCACCGCGTCTTATTGCAGGCGTTCTGATGTTGCCCGTACTCGTTCTTGTCGCTGACATCATCGGCGTTTTTGGCGGATACCTGGTTAGCATCTACAAACTCGGCTTTAACCCGACGGTATATCTTGAAAGAACCTGGGATATTCTCGAGCCATTGGACGTTATTTCGGGACTGGTAAAAGCAGCCGTATTTGGCTTTTTGATTTCATTAATGGGCTGTTACCACGGGTATCATTCTCGAGGTGGCGCCCAGGGCGTTGGTGCTGCAACGACCAATGCCGTTGTATCGGCCTCGGTGTTGATCCTGGCCTTTAATTACATGATTACTGAACTCTTTTTTGCGATCTGAATATGGCGAATCCAATCCCAAAAATTGAGATTTCCGAGCTCCACAAGGGCTTCGGTCAAAAAACAGTTCTCGACGGCCTCAATCTTGAAATTGCTGAGGGAGAGTCCGTTGTCGTCATTGGAGGGTCGGGAACAGGAAAATCAGTTTTACTTAAAAACATCCTCGGGCTTCTGACGCCTGAAAATGGCAGCATTAAGGTCGATGGTGAAGAAACGGTTGGCATGAGTTGGCCTGACCGAGAGACCGTTCTGAATAAAATCGGCATGCTTTTTCAAAACGCAGCACTATTTGACAGCCTTTCAGTATGGGAAAATGTCGCTTTCGGTTTGATTGAAGGCGGTGGCATGAAACGGAATGAGGCCAGGGAAATCGCAGTCGCCAAGCTGTCCGATGTAGGGCTCGCACCGGACATTGGGAAATTGTCTCCTGCTGAGCTCTCCGGCGGCATGCGCAAACGCGTTGGACTAGCACGGGCAATCGCTACTGAGCCTGAAATCATTTTTTTCGATGAACCAACGACTGGTCTGGACCCAATAATGGGCGATGTTATCAATGACTTAATTGTCGAACGCGTGAAACAACTGGGGGCTACTGCCCTTTCCATTACGCATGACATGGCAAGTGCCCGAAAAATCGCCGATCGAATTGCGATGATTTATAAGGGGAAAATTATCTGGGCTGGTCGGGTAGACGAGATTGACGACAGCGGCAACGAGTTCGTGGATCAATTTATTCACGGAAGAGCAGAGGGTCCAATACAGATGGATGTCCGCGCAGGCTAATGCGGATATCGTTTCTTGAACCAATTACGAAGGGCCAATTGGTTGGCTAAACGCAACACGAGTTACACCTGTCAAAACTGTGGTACGTCCTATGGAAAATGGGCGGGGCAATGTGACAGCTGCGGTGAATGGAATACCATCATCGAAGAAAAAGGCGTTGAAGCCGTCCCGAAAGGCCTCGGTAAAGGTAAAGGAAATGCAATCGAGTTTGTCGGACTCCAAGGCGCATCTGAAGAGGCACCACGCCTTGTCAGCACCGTCAAAGAGTTTGACAGGGTGTGCGGTGGTGGTCTCGTCCCAGGGTCCGCCATTCTAGTGGGCGGCGACCCGGGGATCGGAAAGTCAACATTATTGCTTCAGGTTGTCGGTATGTTGTCGGCGAAAAACAGCTGCATCTATGTTTCTGGCGAAGAATCCGTTGATCAGATCCGAATGCGCGCTCGTCGCTTAGGTTTGGAGGAAAAAGATGTTTCCCTGGCTGCAGCAACCAGCGTCCGTGATCTTATCACCACATTGGAAAAGAGTAGTAAGGTGGGTGTCGTCGTTATCGATTCCATCCAGACAATGTTTATTGATTCGCTTGATTCTGCACCTGGAACAGTTGCCCAGGTTCGGACAAGCGCACAAGAACTCATTCGTATTGCCAAGCGTCGTGGTTTTAGCCTCCTGATTGTCGGCCATGTAACGAAAGAGGGAACTATTGCCGGCCCCAGAGTTCTTGAACATATGGTCGATACCGTCTTGTATTTTGAGGGTGATCGCGGTCACCAGTTCCGAATACTCCGCGCAATCAAGAATCGATTCGGCCCAACAGACGAAATCGGGGTCTTTGAGATGACGGAAACGGGACTTATGGAAGTTGAGAATCCATCAGCTCTCTTTCTCGCACAGAGACGCGGTGACATTAGCGGTGCCACGGTTTTTGCCGGCATCGAGGGAAGCCGTCCGGTCCTTGTGGAAATTCAGGCTTTGGTCGCACCAAGCTCATTGGGAACACCGCGGCGTGCGGTTGTTGGTTGGGACACTGGCCGGCTTTCCATGGTCCTCGCGGTACTGGAAGCCCGTTGCGGTATTTCATTCGCCGGGAAGGATGTCTATTTGAATGTAGCCGGTGGTTTGAGAGTGTCGGAGCCGGCTGCCGATCTGGCTGTTGCCGCCGCTCTAATTTCCGCCTTAAACGACGAACCTTTACCATCCGATTCTGTTGTATTTGGTGAAGTTGGACTCTCTGGCGAGGTACGCCCAGTTGGACAGGCCGATCTTCGCTTGAAAGAGGCTCAAAAGCTGGGTTTTAGCCGGTGCTACACGCCTGGACAGGAGGGAAAGAAAAAGCAACAAATTGATATTGGATTCCAATCCAACGCGATTGAACATTTGCGGGGACTCATCGATCTGCTATCTGACAACACTGATCAATCCAGCAAGCGTTTGGGTGCAGTATGAATCTTTTAGATATCACTGTAATCAGCATTATCACCCTTGCTGGATTAGCTGCTTTTTCGATGGGTTTTGTCCGCGTCGTATTGGCTTTACTAGGCTGGGTCGGTGCAATTTTCTCCACAATGTATCTTTTCCATTACGTCCAACCATTTGCGAGAAATTGGATTTCGATGGAAATCCTTGCCGATGGTGCAGCCGGCCTCGCTGTTTTTCTTGGTTCACTTATAATTTTCACAATGATCAGCCATGCAATCGGAAAGCAGGTTCGCGCAAGTGGTCTCAGCGCATTAGATCGTTCAATTGGTCTTGTTTTTGGACTCGGTCTTGGTGCGGTAATCGTTTCATTAGGGTATATTGGAATGGTCTGGGCCATGGACGTACCCAGTGAAACAGAGAAACAACCGCAATGGCTGCAAGAATCAAAATCCCGTCCCCTTTTGCAATGGAGTGCTGGCCAACTGCAAAGACTTGCTCCCGACGGGTGGGTCTCGTCGCCGTTAACCAGTGGCAATTCAGATCTGAACCTAAAACAAGAATTCGAAAAGCTTGTGACTCCAGAGACCAAGAAACCGACAAATACGGAGCGAGATGGCTATAACAAACAGGAAAGACGGGAAATGGACCGCCTTTTCAAAGGGCAGCAATAATGTCGGTCAATAATACGACGACGCATCCATTTGATGACGACAAATTGCGCGAAGAGTGTGGCGTCTTCGGCGTCTTCGGGCATGAGGACTCTGCTGCACTGACAGCTCTTGGCTTACATGCCTTACAACACCGAGGTCAGGAAGCTGCGGGTATTGTTACCTACGACGGAAAGCAATTTCACAGCCATCGGGCCCCCGGACATGTAGGCGATATCTTTAGCAGCGAAGCGGTAATGAAACGTCTACCGGGCAAACTGGCTGTCGGGCACAATCGCTATTCAACGACGGGGGAAACAGCGCAGAGAAATATCCAGCCTCTATTTGCGGAATACGAGTCTGGCGGATTTGCTTTGGCACACAACGGAAATCTTACAAACGCATCTATGCTTCACCGCGATCTGGTCAAGCGCGGTTGCCTGTTTCAATCGACGACAGACACCGAAGTTATCATCCACTTGATTGCTATTAGCGATCAGGATTCTGTGGTTCAGCGCCTTATCGACGCATTGAAACGCATTGTAGGTGCTTATTCCCTTGTCGCGATGACGGATAATCAAATGATCGGAGTCAGAGACCCGATGGGCGTCCGCCCTCTCGTACTTGGGTCCTTAGACGGTGCTCATGTCCTGGCATCTGAAAGCTGCGCATTGGACATTATTGGCGCAGACTTCGTTCGCGATGTCGCTCCAGGCGAGGTTGTCGTAATTGATCGAGAAGGTCTGACAAGCTTGAAACCATTCGGCTGGACCCCTTCACGCCTGTGCGTGTTCGAATATATTTACTTTGCCCGGCCAGACAGCATCGTTGACGGGGCCGGCGTTTATGAAGCGCGAAAACGTATTGGGGCTGAACTCGCGCGTGAAAGCCATGCCCCCGCAGACGTCGTCATACCTGTTCCGGACTCTGGTGTGCCAAGCGCGATGGGTTACGCCAATGAAACTGGATTACCTTATGAGTTGGGCATCATCCGAAACCATTACGTTGGCCGGACCTTTATTGAACCGACTGACAACATCAGACATCTGGGAGTCAAACTCAAACATAATGCCAGTCGTGCGGTGATCGAAGGAAAACGTGTCGTTCTTGTCGACGACAGTATTGTGCGCGGTACGACCTCGGTAAAAATCGTCGAAATGATGCGGAATGCGGGTGCCAAAGAGGTGCACATGCGTATCGCAAGTCCCCCGACAACGCATTCCTGTTTTTATGGTGTTGACACGCCGGAACGCGAACAACTTCTTGCTGCGCGACATTCAGTTGACGAGATGTGCGAATTTATGAATGCGGATTCTCTTGCATTTGTATCGATTGACGGGCTTTACCGGGCGATGAATTTGGACAGTCGGGACAATCAGGACCCTCAATATTGCGATGCCTGCTTTACAGGGGAATACCCCGTTAGCTTGACTGACCGTGAAGATGGCGAAACGGCACCGCAACTGTCCCTCCTCTCCAATCTCGCGTAAATGACTGGTACCGAGCAGCGACTTTCCGGACGTGTCGCTCTAATAACTGGTGCCTCCCGAGGTATAGGCGCCGCTGTTGCAAAACGGTACGCCGCAGAAGGCGCCAAAGTCATTTTGACGGCACGTACTGTCGCGGGGCTGGAAGAGGTCGACGATGACATCCGTGCTGAATTAGGACAGGATGCCCAGGCAACGCTGGTGCCACTGGACCTCGAAAATTTTGAAGAGATAGACAAACTTACCCCGGCCATAGCGGGTCGGTTCGGTAAATTGGACATTCTAGTTGGAAATGCCGGTCTACTTGGTGAAATGACACCTCTTGTCCAGATCGAACCGGAAAGCTGGCAGCAGATTATCGACATAAATTTAACCGCCAATTGGCGTCTCATACGAGCGTTGCAACCTCTTCTACTTGCCTCAAAAGCAGGACGGGCGATGTTTCTTACAACGGGTGTCGCAGGAGGACGCGCATATTGGGGCGGTTACGCCATATCGAAAACCGCCCTCGAGGCGATGGTCATAACCTGGGCTCAGGAAATGGCGGAAACGGCACTGAAGGTCAATTTGATCAATCCGGGAGCGGTTAGAACATCCATGAGGGCATCCGCATATCCCGGAGAAGACCCGATGTCCCTTCCCGCTCCCGAAGAAATTACCGATATTTTCGTGGACCTAGCCGACGTGAACTGCAAACACAGCGCGCAACTATTAACTCCGTAATTAGCGGTTCATGATCAACCATCTTTAACATAGGGATTTTTTCCACCGCGTAGATTTAACCGGATGGGGACGCCTTCAATACCAAATGTTTCTCTTAGGCTATTTATTAGATAGCGGCGATAAGATTCGGGGAATTCTGCGGGTCGGCTCGAAAAAACCACAAATGTCGGCGGACGACCTTTAACCTGTGTGATGTATCGAAGGCGCAATCGGCGTCCCTTTGCCAAGGGAGGCGGATGATAATCAAGGATATCTTCCAACCAGCGGTTTAATGGACCGGTCGGCAATCTGATTGTCCAAATATCGTAGGCTTCTTTTACCGCTGGCATCAATCGTTCGGTTCCACGATCAGTCAAAGCCGACAATGTCACGATTGGGATACCTCTCACCTGCGGAAGAGACCTTTCAAGGCGATCATTTAGCTTTCTCAAAGCGGAAGCTCGGTCATCAACCAGGTCCCACTTGTTAACCGCGATCACCAATGCCCTGCCCTCTTCGACAACGTGTTCGGCGATCGAAAGGTCCTGACGTTCGGCCATTACAGTTCCGTCAAGTACCAAAACAGCGACATGCGCAAATTTAATCGCACGCAATGTGTCCGCCGCGGACAATTTTTCAAGTTTTTCGTGAACCCGCGAACGACGTCGTAGGCCGGCTGTGTCAAAGAGTTTGATTTGATTACCCTGCCAACTCCAGTCTACCGAAATTGCGTCACGTGTTACGCCTGGTTCTGGACCCGTGATGACCCGGCTTTCCCCAAGCAAACAGTTTAATAGCGTTGATTTGCCGACATTGGGTCTGCCGACGATCGCCATTTGCAATGGTCCGTCGATTTCTTCAAGTTGATCCCCCGATTTATCGTCAACTTCGTCAGACGCAGACCGTGTTTCATCGACAAGCGGCGCGATGACTTCATAGAGATCGACCAACCCTTCACCATGTTCAGCCGATATACCCGTCGGCTCTCCCAGCCCTAACTCAAAAGCTTCATAGAGACCGGGTGTTCCTGCCTGTCCTTCGCATTTGTTTGCGACCAACAGAACGGGGATATCGATTTTCCTAAGCACATCGGCGAAATGTCTATCGACCGGAGTGATGCCACTGCGCGCATCAATTACAAGCAAAGCAGCATCGGCATCCATGATTGCGGCTTGGGTCTGGTCTTGCATGGCACCCTCCAGAACCCCTTCAGGGCCCTCTTCGAGGCCAGCCGTATCGATCACTTCGAACTGCAAATCACCCAAAGTTGCTTCACCGGTCCGCCGATCCCTGGTGACACCCGGTGTCGGATCAACCAGCGCCGCTCGAACGCCACACAACCTGTTAAAGAGTGTCGACTTTCCGACGTTCGGCCGGCCGAGAATAACCAACCTAAAGTTCATTTTGCTAACGGAGGGCTATCAGCCGCGCGTCATCGGACAGGATAAAAACGGTATCATTCGCGATTACCGGCGGAATAAAAACGGGTCCCGACAACTTTACTCTGCCCAAAATTTTACCGGTATAGGGTGAAATCGACCAAACTTCCTCATGGCTGCCACCAATCAACAAGCGATCTCCCGCAAGCACGGGACCGGTCCAAAAGATGGGGTCTTCCTGATCTTTTTCATCTTCATATCTCTGAAGTTGCGTCACCCAGCGGACGCCCCCAGTTCGCCGCGATAGACACAGTAGCTCGCCAAATGCCGACAATACGTAAACAAACTCGCCCGCGACCCAGGGGCCATTACCGGCACCCACCCGTTTTTCCCATACACGTGCACCTGTCCGCAGGTTAATGGAAACCGTCCGGCCGCTATTCGCTGTAACAATGACCTGTCCGCGGTCGATCACCGGCCTTCCGCGAATGTGCGCCAAAGTGGAAAGAGGACTCGACCTGCGGATTGCTGTCAAAGTATCTGACCAAATAACCCTGCCATTCTCAACTCGCAGCGCAAATACCTCGCCTGATGAAAATGAACTTACGACCACAGATCCCGCCGCCGCCGGTGCTGCACCACCCAATAATCCAGCAGACTCGGTAATACCAATATGTGACCACAGCGTCTTACCGTTGGTCTCGTCCAAAGCGTGAAGTTCGTTTGCAATCGTGACGGCAAAGACACGACCTTTAAATACGGTTGGCGGCGCCCGCAGCGGACCGTTCAGAACACGGCGCCACACTAGGCGGCCGTTTGCTGCATTCAGCGCGATCACCTGAGCAAAACCCGTCGTTATAAAAAGTTTGCCGTTTGCAACAGCAAGCCCGCCACCCAAAGTACCGTCATCTTCGTCTTTGGGAGCAACATTTACGCGCCAAATTGTCCTCCCCGAAGCCGCATCCAACGCCTGGACCGTGGCTTCAACATCCATTGTGTAGACACGACCATTGGAGATAACAGGTGCGGTGATTAGCTGCGCATCACCGTCGCTGCCATCACCAATGTCAACTTCCCATAGCCTTCCTAGTCCGCCAGCAGCCGATAGATGATGCATCGCGTGGCTGGGGGTGCCGCCCGCCTGCGCCCAATTCTGGTTCTTGAAGGGGCGTGGCAGACGTACAGCCAAGTCAGAAAGTTTTGGATCGGGCTCAAGCGACCGCTCCAGGGACAAAACAGAAATTCTTTTCCCCGGCAACGGTTTCTGTGGTTTAGAGCCAAACCAGCCGCCACAGTTGACTAAAAGAGTTGACGTCAAAATAACCAGAAAAACGCGGAACATAGTAACCTGCAATGTCTTTTGTTACTTCGGTATCACAGCAAGAATTTGTGAAGCTCTCGTTCGCAAATTCTGTGGGGCGTCAGGGTCGTCGGCAATTTTGGTAAACATTTCACGAGCTACAACATTATCTCCCGCCTGCAGCGCCAGTAACCCGCTCAATTCATTTGCCGAATGTCGCCAGGGTCCTTTTTCCTCCATTAACGGTTTCAGCCTCGCATCCAACTTGGCACGTTCTGAGGCGCCGCCGTCAACCTGTCGGGAAACACTAAAAATTACGGCCGCGTCGCGCAGCGATTTATCGACATCATTGTCAGCCGCAATTTCGTCATATAGCGTCAACGCACCGTCTAAATCACCGGTTTCTGCTTTGATCGACGCTTGATGGAACCGCGACAAAACAGCATATCCCTGGTTTCCATCTCTACTAAGAGCGGCAAACAATGCAGCGGCGTCGGTTTTCTTGCCCTCTGCCAGGAGCTTTGAAGCCGCTGCAAACTGAGCGCTTTGCGTTTCGCGTTGCTTTGTTTGGTAGTGCTCAAATGCTTTATAACCGGCCACGGCAAGAACTATTGCAACAGCAGCCCCGATAACCAGCTTACCGTAACGCTGCCACAGTTTTTCAAACCGCTCCTGGCGCAGTTCTTCATCAATTTCCCGAAAAATATCGCCCACTTATTACTCCCTGGGACAAGCACAAAGGTGCCGCAAAACGGCGTTACAATAGCCATGCGGTGCCAGCATGGCAAACATCGTTATTTGGTCAAAAAATGGTGACACGATTGCTAGACGACCATCCTCTAAAATGAATATAATATTTGTCACAAAAACGAAATATTTGTGTGGGGAGTACCAAGTGGGATGATGCCCAAGGTTGTTCGACTCAAGGACTTTAAACGAAAAGATTCCTCGGCTGTTTATTTTACCAAAAACGAACTAAACCAACTTTTATCGCATTACAGTCGACGCGTAATTAGCGGGGAATGGAAAGACTACGCCATTGACCATGGAAAAGGGATGTCGGCGTTCTCAATATATCGCGACACGGGGACTCATCCCGTTTTCACCATTTTCAAATATGCCAAGGGAACCCACCGCAACGGAGATTACGTCGTCGGTGCTGGTGGAAATATGTTGAAAAGAGGCAAAAAGCTTACCGATGTTCTGTCGGTATTTGATCGCCAGTTGAAACTGGTGTCGCGCTAAGCCGCCGAACCTCAAACAATAACCGGTTCACTCGTCGAACATGTCGTGAAATTTTCCGTTGTGAACGAAGTTGGTTATCGTCCTCTTCTTGTTTGGTGGTGGCGGATTTCTGGCTAAGTTTTCAACCAATTCCAATACACGCGTTGTAATGAGCGGCAGTTCCAGACTCTTGGTATCAGAGACCGGAACATAAATTAAATCCAAAAGCTCGCCGTCACCCCCCAATTCACCATCCACAAATCGATCATCAATCATAAAAAATCGTGCATTGAAACGAATTGGTCGCCACGAAGGAGTAACCGCCCGTGCAACGTAATTTAGATTCTCGAAGCTAGGAGCAACGCCCTGGTCGAAAAATGTTCGCCAATTTCTTGGTACCGACCGCTGAGGTTCCTTGTCGGGTTTTCCGATAATAAGGCCCGCTTCTTCATAGGTTTCACGGATGGCGGCCGCTGCAAGTGCCCGCGCTCGCGCCGGTGTGGCTTTGCGGGTTAACAACTCCTGGACATCGGATCTTAAAGGGGTCGCCGTTCGGACACGGCTGTCCTGTGGGTCGACGCGTCCACCGGGGAAAACGTATCGTTGTGGCAAAAATTTATGCTTATGATGCCGCTGCCCCATGAGCACCTCAACATCATTTTTTTTAACACGATAAATTATCAGCGTTGCAGCATCCTTCGGTCGAGGTGCTCTTGTGCCCGGCTCTCGAACCGGTTGAGGCGGCACAGCCATAAAACTTCCTTTCATTTAATTTGCGGCCCTCAATGAGGTGTCAGATTAGTCTGACTGACGCTTCTCAAAAATCAACAACAGACCAGCCATTTGCTCGCCGAATTGGGGCCTTGGCCAACGACGTGAGGTTCTGCGAACCGGTGCAAAATGCAGCAATCCGCAATTCTTCTATCAATCGATGCAAGTGGGTTACAACGGCATCACTATTTTCGTCGGCTGCATGAAGAGCCGGCGCAGCAACACCACAGAGCGACGCCCCGAACCGGATAGCCTTTGCAATATCGATACCGGACCTAATCCCCCCACTTGCAAAAACCGGGATACTCGGTGATGCCCGGCAAATTTCGATAAGTGCATATGCGGTGGGTATTCCCCACCCTGAAAAACTGTGGGCAACAGATCTTATCAAAGGGTCCGGCTGACGATTTGCTTCAACTTCACTCCAGCTGGTCCCTCCCGCTCCTGCGACATCTACTCCCGACACACCCAATGAAACCAGATTTCGTACAAGGTTGGAGGACAACCCGTTCCCGATTTCCTTTACAACGACTGGAACGTCAATTTGAGCTACCAGGATCTCCAATTTCTCGAGGAGGCCCGACCAGTTTCGATCTCCCTCAGGCTGAACCGCCTCCTGCAATGGATTCAGATGAATAAACAATGCATCTGCGTCGATCATTTCGACCGCCCGACATGCTTGATCGATACCGTACCCATAGTTGAGTTGGACAGCACCGATATTGGCGAACAGCAATATATCTGGCGCAACATGACGCACCCTATAGGTCGCTGAAAGTTCTGGTCTTTCTATTGCTGCTCTTTGCGAACCAATCCCCAACGCCAGTCCAAGTTCCTGTGCGCATTCGGCGAGCCGTAAATTTATTTGGCCCGCCTCCTCAGCACCCCCGGTCATACTCGATATCAGAATCGGTGCTTGAAGATTCTTTCCAAATACCGACGTTGAAAGGTCAATTCTGTCGAGATCGAGCTCCGGCATCGCGCAGTGCTCAAATGAAAATTGTTCAAATCCAGTGGAAACGCCTTTTGCTAACACGTCCGTTTTAAGAACTGTTTCGATATGTTCTCGTTTCCGCGTCTCAGTTTCGCCAAATGCCGGGATGCCAATTTTGTCTTTTGATTGCGCCATTTATTCGCTCGCCAAACTATCTGTGCATGAGAATAGCTCTTCAAAATTATTAGGCAATCCGCGCACGACATTGCGGCTAGTTTTATGACGCGTATAGTGACGACAAAGCGTCTTTATCGATTTGAATTTCTGAAGATATGCGGAATACCTTTTTTCAATTCCTGGCAAGGAAATACCCGACCCAATTGATGGATCGTAGTCGCTTCCTATCCGCCTTATGGCGTGTTTTATTTTATGTGCTTCGACCCAATCAACCATTTGAAATGCGAACGCGACAGTACCGCTTATTGGCTGTACCCAACCGAAGCAATCTAACACGGGCGGTCATTCGGCGCGGCTATTGGGAACCTCTGGCAACCGAAGTATTTACAGAGCTTCTGAGACCCGGCTCATTTGTCATCGATGCCGGTGCGAACTTTGGGCATTACGCCCTGACAGCAGCAAATATAGTTGGTCCGAATGGTTTTGTTGTCGCCTTCGAACCACATGCCGAGACATACAGACTGCTTTCTGCAAACGCAGAATTACAAACAGTAGGAAATTTAGAATGCGTCAATGCAGGGTTGGGAGATACAAACGGCGAGATAACACTTTATACTGACACCGAAAACCCTGGTGGCCATAGTTTTTTCGAATGGAATGTTCGCCGGAGTGAAAATTCTGGTCATTCAGTGACAGTTTGGGCGCTTGATAATTACCTTAAAGACCAAGCGGAAAACCGAAGTGTCGACGTCCTTAAGTTAGATGTTCAAGGCTTTGAAATGAACGTTCTGAACGGGGCGCGACAGACGATTGAAACCCATAAACCTGCAGTTCTATGCGAAGTAACACCCGATGCACTCCGAAATGCCGGAACCAGCCATGCTGAATTGATTCAATTCTTTGAAGAGTTCAATTATCGAGCAACTATAATAGATTCAACCAATGATCTATTGGTCGCCGCGAGTTTTGATGAATTAATCAATAAACTCAATACAACAGAAGCTGAGTATTTCGATGTTCTTTTCCAACCCGAATTTTAGTTCTGGGCAAGCGTATTCCGCGTTGTTTGTCGACTAACCGAACTAGGCGAATAATAAAATATTTTTCTGTGTAATCCCCGCCGATCAATAATCGCGGTGGTCTTCGGCTTGTAGTGCAAATCTGTATGACGCTGATTCAGACTCTCGCTCACTTTCGTGTCGGACAAAATGTTCAAGACAGATTGCTGACCAAGATAATTTACAATTGGGTCAACCATTACCCATCTCTTCAGCTCATGAGAAAAGTACTCCGCAAGTACGTGGTCTGCTTGAATTCTGTCGGGTCGATGCGCCAAAACGACGAGTCGAGCGCGAAACCCCGCCGAGCGCAGCAAGGCAATCGTGGCCTCACTTGCAGTCCCACACGCGGTGTATGCATTTGCCACATAAAACACATAATCTTCCGGAAGACTTTTATCCCGCCCAACAATTCCACTATCGATTTTTCTTTTGCTATGAAAATTGCGTTTGTGAAATTTATAAACCAGTGAAACGATGTCGCGCGCTTTATGATCAGTTAATTCTCCGTTGTAGCGTTTGGCGATCTTATGAAAACTTTCAATAAATTCGCCGTACGTTTTGAGCTCCTTTTGGGTGTGCGGAGCGGTAATTTGATCAGTCAGTGCTTTCTCAAAATTCGGGTGTTTTCTGCGATAATCTTCGTAATCAGGGTTTTCAAGTAAGTTTTTGATTTCGTTTTGATCTTCGATGACAACGCGATCGGAAACAAGAGAGTTTCCCAGGTACGCATCCCCCGAAAACATATACCCGAAAAATGCGCCGACATTACCCTTTGTAATTACCAGTGAGCCGCCGACAAATAGGATTGTAGCAACAGCTATACAAATTCGTTTCAGGTGGGGCCGAATTATTCCCAGTCAGCCGTACCACCGCCAAAAACGCTTCATTATCAATGGCTTATTTTTTCTACGTACCAACTACGTACCAAGCCTAAAAAATCAATGAAATCAGTGTCTTCTCAACCATCTGATTTCGCTCAATTCTCCAAAAACCAGTTCTAACCCTACGTACCACTCAATGGTACCAAATTTATAGTGAAAAGGAACGACTTCAGGTCGATTTCTTGGCCAACCTTCATCGACCTGAAAAAAGTGAAAAAAAGTGCAAAAAAATCAAAAAAAATGAATTTTAAACCCTTGATTTTGAAGGGCAAATTCATGGTCAAAAACGCCTAATTTCTGTTTATTATCAATGACTTAACACCCTTACGAACTTGACAAAATCGTTTTTTTCATGTACAATCCTAGGACAAAATGAGGCAATGGAGCTTCATTAAAACAGTCCATGAAAGGATAAAAAAACATGGGAAAATCAACTACCAAAAACGAAGGTTCTTCGTTTATCAACTTCGCCAAAAAAGCAGAGGAATTCGCGCCAGAATTCAAGTCTCTGTGGAAACAGACGCAAGACAGCCTCTTTAGAGTTGGCGACATGCTCGTAGAACTTAAGAGTGAGCTTGAGCATGGCAAATGGGAAGACGCTTTTGAAGAGAACGCAGATAAGTTCCCATTCTCTTTCAGAATAGCGCAGAAACTTATGTTCATTTCTGGCTTCGAGCCATTTAAGTCCAAGGACATTCGTGAAGCGTTGCCTGTGTCTATCGAGAAGATGGAAAAAATTGTGAAACTTACAGGCAAAAACCACAGCTTGTTGGCAGAGTTGGTCGCAGATGGTGCCATCCACTCGAAAGTGTCTATCAAGGACATCTCGAGGGCATTTGGCGTAGAGGCGACGACTGCTGGAAGCACGTCTAAAGGCCTTGGCCTACCATCAGAGGCAGCAATGTTAAAGATGTCCACAGACGCGCTTGAGGAGCTTGTCGCATCCCTCATAGAGAAACAGTCTATCCTCGATAAGACGCAAGGTTTCGCTCAATTCTTGTTACGCAACAGAGAAGCCACAGCAAACGATAGCCTAAAATTAGCCGCCTAATTGCTGACCTACATATGCTCCCTAACTCCAGTTAGCGACGAGCCAAAAGGCGAAAGCCTCTAAACATCCCAAGCTGCCATAAGGCGGCTTTTTTATTGCGTAAAAAAAGCCTCCATCGAAAACGATGAAGACTTTCTTTGAGGAGTTCCCCTCTGACTAACGAAAAATTAAGCCACCCATTTTTAAGAGCACACCAGCAAGAATAACTGACCAAACCAAGCCTGCGTATAAATTAGCAGACCAAGGATTATAAGGATTCCCAACCAGAAAGATGGCATTGCAATTCCAGCAATCGGCCAGATTGTCGAAACCGGAAATCTTTCTGATGTTATCAACGATGCTAAACACCCTTATACGAAGGGTCTTTTGTCATCGACAATCCACGCTAATAGTTCTGGTGAGCGCTTACACGCTATCCCAGGTTCACCTCCAAATCTGTCAAGTGCGCCGAGCAATTGTACGTTTTCCGAACGATGCGAATTCGCCAACGAAACGTGTAAAAATACAATGCCAGACAATGTAAAGTTAGGCATTGAAAGATATTCACGTTGCCTAAGAATAGGGGTCTGGGAATAATTCTGCTATTAAGTTGCCGTGGATAGGCCTCTGCGCCTTTCAAAACTGGTGGCCCACCATCAAGAGGGTCACCAAGCTGACTGCCGACTGGGCGCGTGGATCTTCTAACAACTCATCAGGCTCAACCGCCTTAGCAGATGGAGTAGAAAGCAATATTAAAATTAAGGGCAACAGAACGAACTTCATTATTTTTCTGCCCTTAGTTTTTCCTTATATTCAACAGCTTGTACGTAATCCAATCGTACAAGCATTCCTGTTCAGGGGATTATGGCGTTTAATTAAACGTATCATCTTTAAGCGATAGTTAAAATAAAGGTACTGATGTACAGTGATATGTTGCGAACAAGTTCCGTATGCAGGCTCAATTATGGCTGGCGACGAAAGAAATTAGTTTTCCTAGCGTGGAGCCGAGGGAATACTGTTATGGTTACTGCTTGGATGATTGCTTGCAAAGCTATGCTGCTATGCCCTTGGTAAACTGAGGAAATGGTAAGGGGGCACTATGAATTGGTATACCATTGCACTTTCCGCATTCCTTAGCTTAGTTTTCGGACATGATACCTTAGCGCATGGTGGTGGACTTGATAAATTAGGGTGCCACCTTAACAAAAAATTGGGCGGTTATCATTGTCATAGAGGCAAATTTGCAGGTCAGACTTTCTCTTCAAAGTTTGAGGTAATTAAAGCGCAGCAGAGTGGCCAAGAGCAGCCCGTAAAACCGCTTAAAGGAAAGCCCCGTGTGATAGATGGCGATACCATCTGGATTGACGGTACAAAGATCCGATTGCATGGCATAGACGCCCCTGAGGCAAATCAAAAATGTTCTAAGAAAAATGGCAAAGAATACCACTGTGGCTTGGCCTCCACTCAAGCATTACGTGCTCTTATCGGCTCCAAGCCTGTGATCTGCAAGGGGACAACCTATGATCGCTATAATAGGATGATCGCGGTTTGTTATAGTGGCACGGTCAATCTCAATGCCGAGTTAGTCCGAAAAGGGTGGGCCCTAGCCTACAGACGCTATTCGAAAGATTACGTCTCCATTGAGCAAGAAGCTCAAAATGACGCGCGGGGGATGTGGGTCGGAGAATTTGAGATGCCATGGAAATGGCGGAGGAGATAAAACCTCCCTTCGATCCACAGGGGCAACAATTTTTAGAAGTGTTTGAACATCGTTAGCTAACCCTCGTCTTTAGATGCAGTGCCAACAATAATTTCAATTCTCCCATTTTTAAAAAGCCTTTCTAAATTTCTCCTATTTCTTTCTCAAGCTGCAGTCGCTCGTAGAAGTAACGGTTACCCATATTTCTGCTGCAACCGCATCGCTTCCTTTGTCGATAATGGCCTAAACTTCACCTTGCCTGGCGACCCCAACACAACGGCAGCGACTGCTCTACAGAAATCGGCATCAATACCGATCCAGTTGCCCTTACCGTCTGGTGCGGAAAAGCCCGGTAACCCCTGGCTCACGCCACAAGTAAGAGCGTCGTTTTTTCGTACGACATCCAATGTCCCTGCAAAAGCAGGAATTCCGAGTGCCGCTGTTAAAATAATTGATAGTACAAAACGCATAATTTGCATCCCACCCTCTATCCTCGAATTTAATTTTTATTACACTAAAAGAAGAGTCACATCATTAGGGAGAAATTTACGATGGGCGAGTACGCTCTGGGACAGGCAATACCGCGTTCGGAGGACCCAAGGCTATTGCGCGGTGGTGGTCGCTATGTCGATGACGTACAGCTTCCCCATATGGCCCGCGCCTGGATTCTAAGATCGCCCTTCGCACACGCCAACATAAAAAGCATCGACACTTCTGACGCCGAAGCAGCGCCCGGTGTCCTCTTGGTGATTACAGGGAAAGACTGGGAAGAATCCGGCTGGGGTGATTTGCCTGTTGCATCCGGACAAAAGCGCCCCGATGGCTCGCCGATGTTTGTCCCACCAATGCCGCCAATCGTAATGGACGGGCGTGTTCGTCGCGTCGGTGACTATGTCGCAATGGTCGTCGCTGAGACAGAAAATCAAGCCAAAGACGCTTGCGAAATGATCGATGTGGACTATGAAATTCTGCCATCGGTAACGTCAGGCCCATTGGCGTTGCAGGACGGTGCTCCAGCTGTCTACGACGACTGTCCAGATAACATCTGTTTCTTGCGCGAACTCGGTGACAAAGATGCCGTCGACGCGGCCTTTGAAAAGGCTCATCACATCACACGCCATGAATTGCATATTACACGCGTCATGGCGGCGACCATGGAACCGCGCGGCTGCACAGCGCATTATAGTTCCTTCGACGACACCTTTACGCTCTATACGACGCTGCAAGGCGTTCACCCCTATCGGGCAACACTTGCCCAACGTATTTTGAAAGTTAGCGAAAGCAAGGTCCGCGTCATTGCGCAGGATGTTGGCGGAAGCTTCGGTATGAAATCGCCAATCTACGCAGAAAATCCGCTCTGCCTCTTGGCTTCCAGAAAACTGGATAGACCTGTTAAATGGCTGGGTGACCGCAGCGAGGCGTTCTTATCGGATTACGGTGGCCGCGATAATTTGTGGACGGGAGAACTGGCGCTCGACAAAGACAATAAGTTCATTGCGATGCGCGGCTTTAACATAGCCAATCTCGGCGCCTATATCGGAAACGCGACGCCGGGCCCGGCGATCAACAATTTAGGAACGATTGCGGGCGTTTATACGACGCCATATATCTACATCAATGTCACGGGGGTCATTACGAATTCCAATACGATGACCCCGTATCGAGGCGCCGGTAGACCGGAAGCAGCGTACGTCATTGAACGTTTGATTGATCTCGCAGCCGAAGAGCTGGAAATTGACCCGACAGAGTTGCGCAGGATCAACACTATTCCTCCGGACGCGATGCCGTTCAAAACCGGACTCACGTTTACATATGACTCTGGCGAGTTCGAGAAAAATATGGATCTCGCATTGGATATGTCAGACTACACGGATTTCGAGTCCAGACGCGAAGAGGCCAAAGCGAAGGGAAAACTGCGGGGAATTGGGGTTTCCAATACTATAGAGCGTGCAGCGGCCCCCGGTATTGAAGCCGCGGAAATCCGGGTTGATCGTTCGGGAACGGTTACCATCCTTTCAGGCTCGTGTACCCAGGGTCAGGGCCATGAAACCGTCTATAAACAGATTGTCTGCGACAAGCTCGGCCTCAAACCCGAGGACGTAACCTATGTATGGGGAGACACCGAAAAGGTCGCGTTCGGTCATGGTGCCGGTGGTTCACGATCAGCAACGCTCGGTGGCTCGGCGGTCCTTATGGCGACGGATAAGATTATCGAAAAGGCAACGAAAGTGGCTGCACATCAACTGGAGGCCGCGGTTGAAGATATAGAGTTTCATGAGGGGACCTTTGCCGTCGCCGGCACGGACAAAACGATTGAATTTTCCGCCGTAGCAAAGGCTGCCATCGTGCCAGCCTCTGTCCCCGACGGCCTGGAACCCGGGCTCAATGAACAGGCAACCTATACCGCAGAGGTTATGAATTATCCAAATGGCTGTCATGTCTGCGAGATCGAAATCGATCCGGATACCGGTATTGTCGAAATCCTCAAATACAGCGTTATCGACGATGTCGGTACTGTTATGAACCCCCTGCTTTTGAAGGGCCAAATTCAAGGCGGCATCGCGCAGGGTGTCGGGCAAGCACTGCTCGAAGAAATCGTCTACGACGATGATGGACAACTCATAACCGGGTCCTTCATGGACTACGCTATGCCACGCGCCGAACATATGAGTTACATGGAGGTGATTCCCAATGCCGTCCCGACAAAGACCAATCCGCTAGGGGTTAAAGGTGCAGGTGAAGCAGGAAATGTTGGCGGACTTGCTGCAGTTATGAACGCCGTCATTAACGCGCTTCAGCCACTCGGAGTCAGCCATGTAGACATGCCGCTATCGCCTGAAAGGCTATGGCGAACAATTCAGGAAGCTACGGGGTAATGTCGTTCTATTGAGAGGGATTAGCCATGCGATTAGTCCAAACTATTTTTCTAAGTCTTTGCCTAATACCTGTCGCCTTCGGTTCACCGAACGCTCAACGGCTCAAACCCGTCGATCTGGAACTTGCCTTTGTCGTTGATGCATCGGGAAGTATTGACGAAGAAGAAATGGCCCTGCAAAGGCAAGGTTACGCAACGGCGCTGGCACACCCCCGTGTTCTAAAAGCGATTAAAAGCGGCATTCTGCAGTCGATATCCGTGGCATATATCGAATTTGCCGGTTTCGAATGTACGAGACTCACAGTTGGCTGGGGACGTATTACTGACAAGAAGTCTGCCCAGGAATATGGGGCCAAAATTCTCGCCGCCAAACGCAATTTGTGCTTTGGCGGCAACGCGGTCAGCGAAGCACTTGCCTTCGCCGCAGCGACCATTGACGCAAACAAGTTTGAGGGCACCCGGCGGGTCATAGACATCTCGGGCGATGGCCCCAATACCATGGGCGAGCAGGTCGAACTCGTCCGCGACGCTATCGTCAAAAAACGAATTATTATCAACGCGTTGGCAATACGACGCGAGAGCATGCCCGACTTGCCGCAGTATTTCCGGGATTCAGTTACCGGAGGTCCCGGCTCATTCGTAATGAAAGCGAAAGATCGCAGAAGTTTTGCTGAAGCTATTCGGAGAAAGCTCGTTCGGGAAATCGCGGACCGTACACCCTGGCCTGAAAATCGGCGGGCCAGTTCCATGAACTAGGGAACAGATATTCCATGAGCGAAAAAGAAAACGCGCAGTGGACCAAGGAAGAATATCTGGCGCACCTAGTAGAGGAGCGCGAACGGCATATGGCCGAACTTAAAATTAGAGATCCCGAAATGTACCGAGCAATCGTTGAAGGCAGAGACGCCAGTTCGATATTAAGTGGTCGGATTCGTAGATATTCGAGACCGGATGAAATTCTCAGATTTTTAAATGATTTTGTCGTTCGTCTTCGAAATATATTACGTTAACTCGACGGTTAGCGGGTTATATGAGTAGAGCCAGGCGTTACGATCTTCACCTTCGTTCCGATTGGCGAAGGCATCGCGAATTTCCTGAACGCTATTGAGATGAAACAGCTCCCGATTGGCATCCGATGTCTCAACGACCCGTGCGGTACGATCAATGCGGTTTCTTTCATATAATTTAAGGGCTTCCGCCAAATCATCGACCTGTGCCAATGCACGCATCAGAACCGCACCATCCTCGATCGCCATTGCAGCGCCCTGAGCGAGATAGGGAATTGTCGCATGTGCCGCATCGCCTAAAATGGTTGCGCGATTTGAACTCCAGAAATCCAGCCGGGGCCGTTTAAACATCGACCAGCGATAGCAGGCGTCGCGATCTACCATGTCGATGATGGTTTGAACCTTCTCGTTCCACCCCTCGAAATCGGATTTGAAACTTTCCCAGGGAAATTTAGCGGTCCAGCTCTCGTCCGGCTCATCACCCGTTTCCACAGCGCCCACGAAATTCAGAATTTCACCGCCTCGAATGTAATAACAAACGGCGTGCCGTCCCGGCCCCATCCATACAGACATGACTTCTTCAATAAAATTCGGTGGTAAATCCTTAGTTGGAACGGTTACGCGCCAAGCTGCATCGCCCGTATAGACTGCCTGTACGGGCCCGCAGATTTGATCGCGGATTACGGACTTCACACCATCAGCGCCTATCAGCAGATCGCCGCTCGCAGATGTTCCATCCTCAAAACTAAGCGTTACACCATCAGCGCTTTCGTCAAACCCGACCGCGTGTTTATTGAGGTGAATACAATCGGCGTCCAGCTCTCGTACGCGGTCCACAAGAAGTTCGTGAAAGTCCGCGCGATGAATTTGATTGTAGGGCGCCTTATGCATTTTGAGATGTTCATCGGCGAGCGAGAACGTTTGAATAATCTCAGCGGTATCGAACAAACGAAATACATAGGCACCGGGGCGAACAGAAATCGCCGAAATTTCATCTCCTAAACCGATATGGTTAAGAACATGCATTGCATTGGCGCTGAGTTGGATTCCAGCCCCAATTTCACCCAATTGCGGTGCCTGTTCGTATATTTGAACATCGTGCCCTTCCTGCAAAAGGCACGCCGCAGCCGAAAGGCCACCCAACCCCGCTCCAGCAATCAATATTTTCAAAGGACTAAACGCTTACTTTCTGATTTTTATAATTTCGCAATTAGAAATTCGCCTAAATTTATATGGTGAATCGGTATCTGAAGAAAACTCAATCCAAATATACCAACAATCGGCCATTAACAAAATTCCGTAATTGAAACGTTTGTGTTCTTCAGCGGGGACCCACTCTATTTACGCTTTGCTGCTCTTTTTGGTTTCGCTTTTTTCTTACTCGCCGCTGAAGGACGCGGTTTACCGCCCTTTGCAGTGGTTTTGCCATCAGCAGCACCAACATAGGGTGAAAATACCGGCCGATAGGCTTTTTCATCGATGAATTGGCGTATGCCCTCGGCATACGCATCATGTCCCCTTGCCTCATCCCGCTGTTTAATTTCCGCGCCTTTGGCAGCGAGATAATCCGCCGCCGCACGCCACGACATATCCTGCGTTGCCCTAATCGCATGCTTGGTTCCGCGAAGCACATTGGGATTCTTTTCCAGAAGTTCCCTTGCGAGCTTGAGCGTTTCACGCCGCAGGTTTTTCTTTGGCACCGACAGGTTTACCATTCCCATTTTGGCGGCCTCCTTGCCGGTGAAGGTACGTCCTGTACAGGCGTAGAACATGGCGTCGCGCTGGCTCAGGAGATCGGTGACCATCTTTGACACCATGCCGCCCGGCAAAATGCCCCAATTGACCTCAGATAATCCAAAAATGGCGTCATCGGCTGCAATGGCGAAATCCGTGCAGATACATTGGGTGAATGCGCCACCGATACAAAACCCGTTGACCATGGAGATGGTCGGCTTGTTGTACATCCACAGTTTGTCGCTCCGCCACATACTGTTTTTGTAGGCGACGGATTTCAAATCCTCGCGGTCCTGCGTTTCACGAAAGAATTCCTTCAGATCCTGTCCCGCGCTGAACGAAACGCCTGCACCGGTTAAAATAACCAGCTTGGTATCTGGGTCGGTCTCCAGGTGGTCGAGAATTTCTACCATTTCAACATGAAAAGTCGGACTCATCGCATTGCGCTTTTCGGGTCGATTAAAAATCACCCAGGTGATCCCGTCTTTTTGTTGATCAACCTTAACGCAGCTAAATTTCTTTTTGAGCATCGCCATCTCCCCTGTTGAAATAGAACTCTATGGCGCGGGAAGTTCGAAGTCCATGGACGCTAAATCAACGGATCATAGGCCCATTGCAAAAGGGCCTGCCGCTGTCGTGGACGGCAGAATACATCTCCAGGATCGCAGTTGGCCTTAATTTGCCCGGCATGCCTTGAAAATGCCCGCCAGCGTTTGATCTGAATGGCGTCAATACTGGGCAATCTGCGGCCCAGGTAATACCGACAATACCATTGAAACCATCCCCGCGGATCTGGCCCGTAAATCCAGCCTTTTTGTTGCCAGACAGACAAAGGCTGGCGACTCTTTATGCGGAAATAGTTGAGTGCGGGGTCGGGCGTCTGAGAAATTTTCGCTTTTCGGTACCAGGAAGCCGGAAACTCATTTGTGCAGTCATTGCAATACTTGCCTTCAAAAACGCCCATTTCGAGCATTTCTTTGGGCGTGAAATGTGGATTGAAACCTTCAGCGAATCGTCCGCCAGCGGGCGCTTCCAACACATAGCTATACCCCGTCTGCATCTTGTCGTGAACTTCAATGGTATCGCCGACAGCCAAAAGCGCCTCGTCTAGAGTCGTATCATTGGAATAAAATGGGGCGAGTGATGGGATTTGAACCCACGACCCCTAGATCCACAATCTAGTGCTCTAACCAGCTGAGCTACACCCGCCACAGGAAAGGCCGTTTTCTTAGACCTGCCACCCTAAGCCGTCAACCGCCGAAATGATTTCGCAAACGGTCTATGGCCTCGACCAAAGTATCTTCCTCTTTGCAGAAGCAAAAGCGCGCAAAATGTTCGACACCACCGCCTTGGTAAAAGGCGCCCACCGGAACAGCTGCAACGCGCGCCTCCGTGGTGATGTGCCGGCAAAAATCCTCATCGTTACCGTTGAATCCTAACGGCCGGAAATCAGTTGTGATGAAGTAGCTGCCCTGACAGTGCATAACCTCAAATCCGATATCTTTCAGACCTTCCGCAAGGAGATCACGGCATTTCTCAAGGTCGCCAGATAACTTATTGAAATAATTATTATCTTTGGATAATCCAAAAGCGACTGCGGCCTGTAAGTTAGGCGGTGTTGTGAACGTCAGAAATTGATGCGCCTTGGCAATGGGACCAAGTAGATCCGGACAGGCCGTGATGTATCCGACCTTCCACCCGGTTAGTGAAAATGTCTTCCCCGCAGAGCCGATCCGAACACAACGGTCACGCATTCCCGGCAGGGTCATTAACGGCACATGTTTTAGCCCGTCAAACAGCAGATGCTCGTATACTTCATCGCAAATGGCGTAGGCATCGTACTTCTCCATCAGGCCAGCAATGACCGACAATTCGCTCTCAGAAAACACCTTGGAACACGGGTTCATTGGCGTATTCAGCAGAATGAGTTTTGTTTTGTCGCTGAAGGCTGCTGCGAGAGCGTCTTCAGGCAATTCCCAACCCGGTGGCTCCAGACGAACAAATTTCGCGATGCCGCCGGCGCGTTGCACGATTGGCAAATACGAATCATAAAGCGGTTCGATCAGAACAACCTCGTCCCCCGGCTCAATAAGCGCAAAAAGGCTGGAAGCCAGCGCTTCTGTTCCACCCGACGTCACCATAACCTCAGTTGGCCAATCAATATCGAGGTCGTAGAACCGCTTGTTGATATTGGCGACGGCCTCACGGAGCGGCGGAATCCCCATCATAGACGGATATTGATTGACGCCGTTTTCGAGATAATCGGTGGCAGCCGCTACAACATCTGGAGGACCATTCCCGTCAGGGAATCCCTGTCCCAAATTTATTGCCTCGTGCTCCTGCGCGAGGCGGGACATAACCTCGAATATTGTTGTCCCATATGAGGACAGAACAGTATTTGCTGATTTCACGTGTTTAATCTCCGCCGGATAACCTGGCGAAAGCTACCATGCCGAAATGACTTGATAAACTTTTCGAATAGGCACCAATTTATGCTGCCTAATATTTAGGCAGCACGCATTTTTTATAGGCAACCAGATTTCGGATCCCGAAGCCTGTCTCTACATATTATTACGCTTTTTCAATTGTTTAACACATCCATGCCATTGGCACGGTTTATGCAATGGTCATTCTAGTTGCGAAACACACCAATTCGCAGCTTTTGGGTTATGCGCATAGGATTCCGAAATGAAAAAGATCGAGGCAATCATCAAGCCTTTTAAGCTCGACGAGGTGAAGGAAGCCCTTCATGAGGTCGGTGTCAAAGGGCTAACGGTTATCGAAGCCAAAGGGTTCGGGAGACAGAAGGGTCACACTGAACTTTACCGGGGCGCTGAATATGTCGTGGATTTCCTGCCGAAGGTAAAAGTTGAGGTCGTTGTCGACGATGACCTGCTTGAGCGCTCGGTCGAAGCAATCCAGCAAGCGGCCTACACCGGACGCATCGGAGACGGAAAGATTTTCGTATCTTCGATAGACGAAGCGATCCGTATCAGGACGAACGAAAAAGGCAACGAAGCAATTTAACGATCAACAAATCTGAAAAGAGAAGGATAGGACAAGTCAGATGAGTGACAGCAATACAGTTATGGAAATGATCAAGGAGAACGATGTCCAGTATGTGGACCTTCGTTTTACAGATCCGCGCGGCAAGTGGCAGCACACTGCACAGCACGTTTCGACCATTGACGACGATTTCTTTGAAAACGGTATCATGTTCGATGGGTCGTCTATCGCCGGTTGGAAAGCAATCAATGAATCTGACATGACACTGATGCCAGACTGCGCGTCTGCAGTTATGGATCCGTTCACTGCTCAACCACAACTGATAATCTTTTGTGATGTCCATGAACCCTCTACCGGGCAGCCCTATGGCCGTTGCCCGCGTTCGACTGCCAAAAAGGCCCTCGCCTATATGGGAGCAGCGGGGATTGGCGACACCGCCTACTTTGGCCCCGAAGCGGAATTCTTCGTCTTCGATGATGTTCGGTTCGAAGCCTCTATGGATCGCTCGTTTTACGAGATCGATAGCGATGAAGGTCCCTACAACTCAGGCGAACCCATGGAAGGTGGAAATATTGGACACCGGCCAGGCGTAAAGGGAGGCTATTTCCCTGTACCGCCCGTTGATTCCGGTACGGACCTTCGCGCCGAAATGGTAACGACCATGATCCAGATGGGGCTCGATATGGAAAAACACCATCATGAAGTGGCACCAAGCCAGCATGAACTTGGACTCAAGTTCAATACGCTGCTGGGTTCCGCCGATGGCATGCAGATTTATAAATACTGTGTTCACATGGTTGCCCATCAGTACGGAAAAACCGCTACTTTCATGCCGAAGCCGGTTGCTGGGGATAACGGCTCTGGCATGCATACGCATCAGTCGATCTGGAAAGACGGCAAGCCGCTCTTCGCCGGTTCGGGCTATGCGGACCTTTCTGAAACCGCTCTGCACTATATTGGCGGAATCATTAAGCATGCCCGTGCGATCAATTGCTTCTCAAATCCTTCGACCAACAGCTACAAGCGATTGATCCCAGGCTTTGAGGCACCGGTGCTGCTGGCCTATTCTGCCCGCAACCGCTCGGCATCATGTCGAATTCCTTACGCCAACAGCCCAAACGGCAAACGCGTTGAAGTCCGCTTCCCGGACGCGACTGCTAACCCGTACCTCGCATATACCGCGATGCTGATGGCAGGCCTTGATGGGATCGAAAACAAGATTCACCCGGGCGATCCTATGGACAAGGACCTTTACGATCTTCCGACCGAAGAACTTGAAGGCGTTCCGACAGTTTGTGGTTCCTTACGTCAGGCAATGGAAAGTCTTGATGCCGACCGTGACTTCCTGAAGAAGGGCGATGTGATGACCGACGACATGATCGACGGTTATCTCGCGCTCAAAGAGGAAGAAACGCTTACCTTCGAACAAGCGCCACATCCTGTTGAATTCGAGATGTATTACAGCGCTTAACAGCAAATCGAACTCCCGGGTCTTACAAAAGACCCGGGAAATCACTGATATCCCGATAAATCGATTTTGGCGATCAACACGTAGTCAGCGAATAGTTTAGCTGTCCTCCGGCAGCGGCCGGGACTTTCCGTCCTCTGAAATTGCCACGAAAGTAAACTCCCCTTCCGTCACCTTGAACTGATCAGTTCCAATACGGCGCCTTACCCAAACCTCAACTTTGGTCGCAAGAGAAGTCGTGCCCGTACGGATAATTTCAGCATAGCAACTAACGACATCGCCAATCGCGACTGGCCGGTGGAACTCAATCTTGTCCACAGCAACGGTTGCAACCCGTCCCCCCGCTCTTTGGTAGGCAACGTTCGCGCCCGCCATATCCATCATAGACATGAGCCAGCCACCAAAAATATCACCGCTGGGATTTGTATCGGCGGGCATGGCGATTATTCTGATCGACGGTTCGGTATCTGGGGGCAATTCTCGGTCTGACATCAAAATTTCCGTTATTTACAACATGTTGTTGTTGAATATAGGACATATACTGCATACTGTCCCTCTTGTTCGTAAATTGTAGTCAGTGAGTGAGAAATATGGCGGCGTCGCGCAAACGGGCCACCCGTAAATCTAAAGATTATTCAGCTCAGGATATTGAGGTTCTTGAAGGGCTTGAACCAGTCCGGCGGCGGCCCGCGATGTATATCGGTGGTAGCGACGAACGTGCGATGCATCACCTTGCTGCTGAATTGCTCGACAACGCGATGGACGAAGCCGTCGCGGGACACGCAAACTGGATAGAGTTCGACCTCACCTCGGATGGTACAGTATCAATTCGCGATAACGGCCGCGGCATCCCGACCGACCCTCATCCAAAATTTAAAGACAAATCTGCTTTGGAGGTCGTCATGACGACCCTTCATTCGGGTGGAAAGTTCAGCAACAAAGTCTATGACACATCGGGAGGCCTCCACGGTGTAGGTCTATCGGTCGTCAACGCCCTGTCCGATCAAATGACCGTTGAAGTCGCCCGCGACAAAACCCTGTTCGTGCAGGAATATTCCAAGGGCAAGCCCAAAGGAAAACTCAAAAATAAGGGCAAGGTTCGCCGCCGTGGTACCACCGTTATATTTCATCCCGACCCGGAAATTTTCGGCGCTAGGTCACGATTTCGGCCAAACACTTTGTTCAAAATGGCACGCTCCAAGGCCTATTTATACAAAGGCGTTGAAATTCGATGGTCCTGCGCAGCCGATTTGATTGGTGACAAAGACGACACCCCAGAAAAAGCAACACTGCATTTTCCCGGTGGTCTCAGTGATTATCTGGCTACCCGATTGGACGGTCGTGCGACGATTATCGACAATTATTTTTCGGGAGAAGCCAAACTCAATGGCAAAGGCGGACGCGTAGAGTGGGCGTTGGCGTGGCCCGAAGATGGCGAAGGTTCACTCGTTTCCTACTGTAACACCGTACCAACGCCTGAGGGTGGCACGCATGAAACGGGCCTGCGCGCGGCTTTGACCAAAGGCCTCAAATCATATGCAGAACTGGCAGGCAATAAGCGCGGCAACATCATCACAGGCGACGATGTCGTTGGCGGTGCCTGGGGTGTGCTGTCTGTTTTTGTCCCCGATCCGGAATTTCAGGGGCAAACCAAGGATAAGCTGACGACAACGAACGTCGCACGCAATGTCGAAAATTCGCTAAAGGATCATTTTGACCATTTTCTCTCAGGCGACCCGGCCGCGGCCAATAAACTTCTAGAGCGTGTTATTGAGCGTGCCGAAGACAGACTTCGGCGTAGGCAGGCCAAGGAAACCGCCCGGAAGAGCGCCACGCGAAAACTCAGGCTTCCCGGAAAACTTGCCGATTGTGCAAAAGGATCATCGGAGGGAACAGAGATATTTCTGGTTGAAGGCGATTCAGCCGGAGGATCTGCGAAATCTGCTCGCAACAGAAACACGCAGGCGATCCTCCCCTTGCGCGGAAAGATTTTAAATGTCGCGAGTGCGACAGCCGACAAACTGCGGGCCAATCAGGAACTCAGCGATATGATTCAGGCGCTGGGGTGTGGAACAGGATCATCCTACGACGACGAAAAACTAAGGTATGAACGCGTCATAATCATGACCGATGCCGACGTAGATGGAGCACACATCGCCTCCCTGCTGATGACATTCTTTTTCCGCGAAATGCCGCGACTCATCGAAAATGGACACCTCTATTTGGCGCTACCACCTCTCTACAGAATTAGTCAGGGAGCCCTGACAATGTACGCCAAAGATGATGCCCATCGCGAACAACTGCTGGAAGAGGAGTTTACAGGCCGCGGACGGATTGAAGTAAGCCGCTTCAAGGGGTTAGGGGAAATGCCGGCACAGCAACTTAAAGAAACCACCATGGACCCCGAAAAACGTAATCTGGTTCGTGTCACGATCCCCGATTCCAGCACGCAAGCCAAAGACGTCCGCCAAACAGAAACCCTTGTAGAAGATTTAATGGGACGAAAGCCTGAGCGACGCCTGGCTTTTATCCAGAAAAACGCACAGACCGTGCAGGAACTTGATGTATAGATCGTGCTAAAAGCACAATCAAAATTCTGAGAGCGCGTGTCTCTCTCCTTGTTTCAGCGTAAATCAATTACAATCTCCAATTAATGGATAAGATTTGCGTCATTTTTTGAAATGACGTCCGAATATCTTGTTTTGCAAGGTGTTTGCTTATTGAGCAGTAATGCTTGGGCCACAACGGAGTCTTATGTTTTGGAGGGTTTTATGAAGAAAACTTTACTTTCAACGCTGACAGTATTTTCCGCATTCGCCTTGAGAGCATGCCAAGTCGTTTTGGTAGAAGATTCTCCGGGCCCGCGTGCGTCCTATTATGATGGCGACTTTGAGTATGCGGCCCACAAAGGCGGCATCTATACAATTGTAAAAGGAAACCCGTTTGGCGGATCTCAGAAAGACTTCGCTAATCTCGTCAGAACAAAAATGAAAAATCAGGCGCGAGCGGGTCGACCAGTCAGCTTTGTCGGTAGCCGAGATAATTCGACCTATAAACCTTATAAAGTCGTTGTCGCCTTTAACCCAGGAAACCGAGATGGCGACGACTTATGCCAAAGCCAGGAGTACCCGCAATCCACGGGCAATACGACGAAAGTTGTCATGGCATTTTGTTTTGGAGATACCCTCCAATCATCATCGACAGGTTGGGTTGACGGACTTAATGGCGTTAACGACTCAAAATTTACAGAGCTCGTAACGGAAACAACAAATGCGATGATACCATCGCAAGACGGGCAGGACGTCGGTGAAAATGGATCAATAATAAACTAATTCGAAGTTGCCTCGCGAATTGTTGAAGACCCGGTACCACAGGTGGGTGGACCGGGTTTTTTTCAACACTTAACATGGCTCCACATTTGCAATCTCTAGATCCTAATCTGTGGAGACACTTTATGAAAAATCTCTCGATTTCTGCGGCTGTTGTTATTTTTGCAACTCTGTCGCTATGGCCCGTAAATGCGTTGGCCGACAACGCGATGCCAAGAGGCATAGTTCACAAAAAAACCAGTCATAGTTACGCCGACCTCGTCAAACGACTGAATGTCGCGGTGAAAAAAAATAAAATGGGACTTGTCACTCGGGCGAGTGCGACGGTTGGTGCCAAAAAGGTTCTGAAAAAGAAAATACCCGGCAATATGGTGATCGGAGTCTATCACCCGCGTTTTGCCGTAAGGATGCTGAAAGCGAGTATCCCCGCCGGTATTGAAGCACCTTTGAGATTTTATGTTACTGAAAATTCTGATGCGACTGCCAGCCTATCATACAAAACGCCATCGTCCGTATTTGCGCCCTATAAAGTCAAAGCTTTGAACACCATGGCAGCCGAGCTGGATGTAATCTTTGCCAAGATCGCGCGTGACGCGATCCAATAGTATTGATTAATCGTTTATCCAAGCCGCCAGGCGGTTTGATTGCCGCATTCGATTGACTTGGCACGATAAAGCTCTACCGATTTCTCCTGACGTGCAATCGTTTCAGGATCGTCATGCGCAACGGGTGGCAATTCGTTCGGAAGATAATATCCAAATTCGTCCTTGCCTCTAACCAGCATTGCTGTCGCCTTAAGTTCTGTCGTCTGTTTAACATATGGCGGCAAATAGCCAGCTGACAGACCCATTCGACGGTCATCGCTAAGATTGGGCTTCGAACTGTGAACGAGACATACGTGATGCATTGACATTTCCCCGGGCTCCAGGTGCATAGACACAGCATCAGTGGGATCGAAATCGAATGTGGTTCTTTGGCCGCTGGCAAGCAAATTTTCATCCTTGCGTTCGGTATATTCGACGGGGAAACAGCCCTCTTTGTGTGTTCCCGGAAGCACCTGAATACAGCCAGTTACTTCGTTTACCGGGGTCAATGCGACCCAGGCGCTTAACAATTCCCACGGATCCATACCGTAGTAAGTCGAGTCCTGATGCCAACTCACATATGAACCGGATTCCGGCTCTTTGAACCACAACCCATGCTGATAACACAGAATGTCCGGACCGAGGACGTCCTCGACGGCATCCAGAACAGTCGACATAGTTACCAAATCATAGGCCCATGGAAATCGCAGGAATGCTTTGGTCTTTTGGGTGCCATGAATAGGCTTCCCCTGAGAAGCTTCAAAGGCTTCAATTTCACGACGTAAGGCATTCGCATCATCTTCCGACATGATCCTGATCGGCGAGACAAAGCCATCGCGATGATATTGCTCAACTTGCTGTTCCGTTAAGACTTTTGGCATTTCGATACATTCTCTTAGTAAATGCAAGATAATGGGATGTTACTAATTTAACGTTCCATCGTCACTGTATTTGACTTCTTGCGATTTTACCCGCACATAAGGGCCGCGTTTAACCCTAAAGGTACGTATTATATACATTTCGTATGACATTTGATGATCTTGGGCTCAGCCCAGAAGTACTGCGTGCAATAGACGACGCAGGATATGAAGCCCCTACACCGATCCAGGAACAGGCGATCCCATTTGTCTTGATGGGACGCGATGTTTTGGGTTGTGCGCAAACGGGTACCGGTAAAACGGCGTCGTTTACACTGCCAATGATCGAAATTCTGGCGACAGGCAGAAGCCGGGCTCGCATGGCGCGGTCGCTTATTCTCACGCCCACCCGAGAACTGGCGACGCAAATTGCTGAAAATTTCGAAATCTACGGCAAATATCATAAGCTTTCGATGGCCCTGTTAATCGGTGGCGTCTCGTTCGAAGATCAAAATGCCAAACTCGATCGTGGTGTAGACGTTCTGATAGCAACGCCCGGGCGCTTGCTCGATCATTTTGAGCGCGGTCGCATACTTCTCACGGATATAAAAATCCTGGTCATCGACGAGGCTGACCGAATGATGGATATGGGGTTTATGCCCGATGTCGAAAAAATCGTATCTCTACTACCGCCTATTCGTCAGACTTTGTTCTTTTCTGCAACGATGCCGCCTGAGATTCGTACCCTCGCCGATAAATTTCTAATGAATCCGAAGGAAATTACGGTAACGCCCAAGACCGCAACGGCGGAGACGGTTGCACAATTTTTGACAATTGTTGACAACAAAGATTGGGTCAAACGCGATACGCTAAGAAAATTGATACGCGCAGAAGATGTCGATAACGCGATAGTTTTTTGCAACAGAAAACGCGACGTCGATATACTCAATCGTTCTCTGCAAAAACACGGTTTTAAAGCGGCAGCACTTCATGGTGACATGTCGCAACCGGCGCGCCTCGAAACACTTCAAGCCTTTAAGGACAGCGAAACGCAAATATTGGTCGCCAGTGATGTCGCTGCCCGTGGTCTGGATTTACCTAAAGTATCGCATGTTTTCAATTTCGACGTGCCGATGCATGCCGAGGATTACGTACACCGGATTGGCCGGACCGGACGTGCTGGCCGCGAAGGCCGCGCATTAACGATTGCGACAACGGAAGATGGGAAATTTCTCGCTGCTGTCCACAAATTTATCGGAAAGTCTATCGACTCCATCGAGGTCGAAGGTGTTGAAAAGGCTGAAATCAGTGCAGAGAGCCCAAAACGTGTTGGCAGGCGTCGAACCCGAGACGGATCGCAAGCTTCCGGAAGGAGACGGGGACGCCGCTCCCGTTCTGAGAATTCTGACAAAAATTCGGAACCCCAACCGACCCCTAACAATAATTCGAATAAAAAGGGCAAAACCGCAAAAGGCCCAAAAAGAGCACGCAACCGCAAGTCCAGTTCTAAAAACAAACCAGACGAGGCCGCTGTTGAGGAAACTGTCGTCGGAATGGGCTCACATGTGCCAGCCTTTATGCTACGCTCCGGTAAAGAAAAAGGCGAGTAGAGCGATACCATGCAAACGATCTTCGTATTTTCCAAATGCAAACTTGGCGAAGCCTACAATGTCGCGGACGAAGCTGTCCTGAATGTAGAACAGGTTTCCGAAGTTCATTCGATATCAGGCGAATACGATTTGCTGATGAAATGTTATCTGGATGACACCGTTGATATCGGACATTTCGTGACTGAAAAAATACAGACTTTGCCGGGTATCAAAGACACTTTTACGCTGATTGGGTTTAAAGCGTTCTCTTAGTCTCTGGTTTCTACTTTGGACCTATTAAAGGTCAGTCGAAGACTAAACGCTAAAAGATTCGCCACATCCGCAACGGCCGGATTCATTGGGATTTCTAAACACGAAATTTGAGCCCAACTTTTCTTCGACGAAGTCCATTTCCGTTCCCACGAGGTACATAACCGCCATAGGATCGATGAGCAATATTACGCCATCGAGTTCCATCTCTTCGTCAGTCGGCCCTTTTTCTTCCGCAAAATCCATTGCGTAGGTAAGACCATTGCAGCCGCCCTCACTCACACCCAAACGTATTCCCGCCGCCTCGGGATTGTGTGTTTGGACCAATTTCTTTAGTTGAGCGGCGGCGGCATCCGTTACCGTTAGTACTGCCGGGGTTTCACGTACCGCTTCTGTCGTCGTCATGCCGTGATCCTCACATAAATCCGAGTTCAAGTTTTGCCGCTTCACTCATTCGGTCTGGACTCCATGCAGGGTCCCAAACCAACTCTACATGAACGCCGCCAACGCCTTCAACGCCCTGCACTACCCGTTCAACGTCTCCTGGCAACGTCCCTGCGACGGGACAAGCGGGAGAGGTAAGTGTCATATCGATGTTAACGTCATTCATACCGTTTATATCAATATTATAAATAAGACCTAATTCATAAATGTTAACCGGTATCTCCGGATCAAAAACGGTTGAAATCGCCTCAATGACCTTTCCTTCGAACTGAGCGACCGCAACATCTATTTCCGATGATGCAACGACCGTGACTGGCTCATCTACCGGAACAATTTCTTCAACAGCAGCATCCTCTATTATTACCGGCTGACTCGGAGCAATCGGGCGTTCACTGATCTTCGCCTCCGGGGCCGCCGGCTCCATCGCAACTTCGGACATAGTTTCAGGCTCTTTGGATTTCTTTTTTCTCCAAAACATCATCGCTGATTACTCATTCCGTCTTAACTTCTTCATCTGTCCCATCGATTGCGGCAACCATCGCATGCCAGGCCAGCGTCGCGCACTTAATTCGAGTAGGGAAATCTTTGACGCCGGATAGAGTTTCGAGTTCGGCCAACTCTCCGACGGCATTTTCTTCACCTGTTACCAATTTGTGAAATTTCTCGAATAGGGACTTTGCCTCATCGACGGACTTACCTTTTATCATCTCCGTCATCATCGATGCGGACGCCAAGGAAATCGCGCAACCCCTCGCATCGAATTGTGCGTCTGTAATTTTATCTCCATCGAGACTCAAATAGACTGACACGCGATCACCACAAAGTGGATTGTTCCCGCGAGCAGACCGATCCGCACCATCAACAGCGCCAAAATTCCGCGGATGACGGCTATGATCAAGGATCACCTCTTGATAAAGATCTGTCAGACCATCACTCATCAACCAAATATCTCCTGGACGCGGCCAAGACCGCCAACAAGCGTGTCAATTTCATCCCGCGTGTTGTACATGCCAATGGATGCCCGGATTGTGGCGGCAATATCAAACCGGTCCATTACAGGCTGCGCACAATGGTGACCGGTGCGAACGGCAATTCCTTCACGATCAAGAATGGTTCCGACATCATGCGGGTGCACGCTCTCGAGAACGAATGACAATATTGCCGCCTTTTCCGGAGCAGTACCAACAAGTCGTAAGCTATTTAACTCACCTAATTTTTCGGTTCCGTAAGCAAGGAGATCATTCTCATGCGCTGCGATATTCTCAAGCCCGAGACTGTTTATATAACTGATCGCCGCACCCATCCCTATTGCGCCGGAGATATGCGGTGTCCCCGCCTCAAATTTGAAAGGAAGATCCGCATAGGTCGTTTTCTCAAAGCTGACAACATCTATCATCTCGCCACCGCCCTGATAAGGAGGCATCGCTTCCAGCAACGCTGACTTGCCATATAGGACACCGATCCCGCTCGGGCCATAAATCTTGTGACCTGAAAAGACATAAAAATCAGCATCGAGTGCCTGCATATCCAGCGTCATGTGCGGCGCTGCCTGACACCCATCCACCAACACCGGAACATCTTTTTCATGCGCCAGCCGGATAATTTCCTCTATCGGGGTAACTGTACCAAGCGCATTTGAAATATGCGTCATCGCGACAATCTTGGTCTTGTCAGACAGGAGATCGCTAAAGGCGTCCATATCGAGGGCGCCATCACTGGAAATTGGTACGACTTTGATTATCGCGCCGGTTTGCTCCGCAATTATCTGCCACGGCACGATATTTGAATGATGCTCCATGATGGACACGATAATTTCGTCCCCAGCCGTCAGGTTCTGCCGGCCCCAACAAGACGCAACGAGATTAATTCCCTCGGTCGCGCCCCGGACGAAGATAACTTCTCTTACATCGCCAGCATTGATAAAGCTTCGCACGGTCTCGCGTGCTGCTTCCATCGCGTCAGTCGCTTTTTGGCTCATATAATGAACCCCTCGATGCACATTTGCGTATTCGGTTTCATAAACCGTCGAAATTGCATCGATTACCGCGCGCGGCTTTTGCGCACTTGCAGCGCTATCGAAATAAACCAATGGTTTGCCGTAAACTTCCTCAGAAAGAATGGGAAAGTCTTGCCGAACACGTTCGATATCGAAACTCGGGGTGATTACTGCGGTATCTACATTACTCGCCATGATTAAGCAGCCTCCTCGACCAACGCGCCACCTTCAAGCCACGTTTTAATCGCCCGTTCGAGATAGGCTCGAATAGCATCTTCAGGAAGAGACTCCACTAATTCTGCTGCAAAGGCATGCACCATCATATTACGGGCCGTGACGACATCAATGCCCCTACTCTGTAAATAAAACAACGCGTCCTGATCCATATCGCCGACGGTCGCACCGTGGCTGCACTTGACGTCATCGGCATGAATTATCAGCTCTGGTTTACTGTCAGCTTGTGCATTCCGCGATAACAAGAGATTACGATTCATCTGGTGGGCATCAGTCTTTTGTGAATCAGGAGCTACGTGGATACGCCCCTGAAAGACCGTACGCGCGCGATCATCCAAAACATTCTTGTACATTTGATTGCTGTGACAATGTGATGCTGCATGGTCAACATCGGTAGTGTTGTCGCAATGCTGTCTTCCGCGAACCAATGCAATGCCATTGAGCGAACAGTCTGCACCTTCGTTTTCCAGGCTCGCCCTAATTTCGTTTCTCGATAGACGAGCACCCGAAGACAAAACAAAACTATTCAAATTTGCAGCGCGACCTACCTGTACTGCGTGAAGATTAATGTGCCAGGCCGTTTTGCTTTGATCCTGATGCACGACGTGCCGAAGATTGGCGCCATCTTTTAAAATAGTTTCTGCAACCACTTCGGAGAAACCGCTTGATTTTCCAAGCGTTACAAAGGTTTGCAATAAATTCGCGCTGCTATTGACGCCGGCGACAATCAGGTTGCGCATATGAGTTTCCACTGGGGAATCATTAGCCGACACAAACAGGCACTGAATTGGCTTTTCTATCGATGCATTGTCAGCAATGCGAATAACGGCTCCGTCTTGCATCAACGCAGTATTTAAAGCGGCGAAACCAGCGGTTTCGAAATCAGCCACAGTACCCAGCTCATCTACAAGCTCTTTGTCCTCACTCTTCAGTGCTTCAGCGAGGGACGAGAAGACAACGTCATCAGGCAAATCGTCGTTTGCCGACAAATCTGGGGCAAAATTGCCGTCAATAAAAACAAATACGGCTGCACCCGGCAATTTATATGGGTCTAGATCACTTCTGGTGACTTTCGACGAAACGCCACTCGAGAACTCGGAGCGGGTTAACGGTCGAAGGTCGGTGTATCTCCATGCCTCAACCCTCCGCGTCGGCAACCCTTCGCGAGCAAAAACCTCGATAGCCTGATCTCGCAATTCAGGCGCACCCGGCAGCTGCGCTCTGAGGCTCTCATATTGCGCTTTATACTTTGCGATCACAGGATCGGCCAATGGTTGAACGGTTGAGGACACCCTTCCTACTCCGTCTTATGCTGCCGCCGTATCTTCAAGCCCGAGCATTGCGTAACCATTCTTTTCGAGTTCGAGTGCAAGCTCCTTGTCACCCGATGCCGCAATTTTGCCATTCGCCAAAACATGCACGAAGTCGGGCACTATATAGCTCAACAAACGCTGGTAGTGCGTGATAACCAGTGAAGATCTATTCGGTGCCCGCAATGCGTTAACACCATCGGCAACGACTTTTAAAGCGTCGATATCGAGGCCTGAATCCGTTTCATCAAGGACAGCCAGGGTGGGTTCCAACAATGACATTTGCAAAATTTCATTGCGTTTCTTTTCTCCACCGGAAAAACCAACATTTACCGGCCGTTGCAGCAGTTTCTCGTCCATCTCCAGTGCTTTGGCTTTTTCACGCACCAGTTTGAGAAATTCAACAGCGGAAATTTCCTCCATATCACGATATCGGCGGGTCGAGTTCAAAGCCGTTCGTAAAAAGTTCATGCTCGAAACACCCGGTATTTCGACGGGGTACTGAAATGCAAGAAAAATTCCTTCTCCGGCACGCTCGTGAATATCGAGCTCTAAAAGATTCTTGCCGTTATACGAAATCTCGCCATCGGTAACCTCATAACCCTCACGCCCGGAAAGGACATAGGACAGGGTGCTTTTCCCCGAACCATTGGGCCCCATAACTGCATGCACTTCACCAGCGGCGATTTCCAAATTGAGTCCGCGCAGAATTTCTTTTCCGTGAACTGTCGCGTGAAGGTTTTTGATCGATAACATCTATCTTTCCTAACCTACGCTGCCTTCCAGGCTGACAGCCAAAAGTTTTTGCGCTTCTACAGCGAACTCCATCGGCAACTCTTTCAGGACTTCCTTGCAATATCCATTAACGATAAGCGACACCGCGTCCTCTGCTGAAAGTCCACGCTGCATCACGTAAAACATCTGATCTTCGCTGATCTTCGACGTTGTCGCCTCATGCTCAACCTGAGCGGAGGGGTTCCCCGTCTCGATATAGGGCACGGTATGTGCACCACATTTATCACCGATCAACAGTGAATCGCACTGCGTAAAATTCCTTGCACCTTCTGCACCACCTAACACTTTCACTAATCCGCGATAGGTGTTTTGTCCTTTTCCCGCCGAAATACCCTTGGAAATGATGGTACTCGACGTGTTTCGTCCAATATGGATCATTTTGGTGCCCGTGTCAGCCTGCTGACGGTTATTGGTCAGGGCAACCGAGTAAAATTCACCAACCGAGTTATCGCCTTCCAATACGCAACTTGGATATTTCCAGGTGACCGCAGAACCTGTCTCGACCTGCGTCCATGAAATCTTGGAGTTTCTTCCCCGGCACGCACCCCGTTTGGTCACAAAATTATAAATGCCGCCAACGCCGTTTTCGTCCCCCGGATACCAATTCTGAACTGTCGAATATTTAATTTCAGCATCATCATGCGCGACGAGTTCGACTACTGCCGCATGAAGCTGGTTTTCGTCACGCATCGGCGCGGTGCAGCCCTCAAGATAGCTCACATAGGAGCCTTCATCAGCAATAATCAACGTACGTTCGAACTGCCCGGTCTTCGCTGCGTTGATGCGGAAATACGTCGATAGCTCCATTGGGCAACGAACACCCTTGGGTACATATACAAAGGTGCCATCGCTATAGACTGCCGAATTAAGCGTTGCGAAGAAATTGTCTGATTGCGGAACAACCGAACCCAGATACTTACGGACGAGCTCCGGATGGTCCCTTACCGCTTCACTAATCGAGCAAAATATGACGCCGACTTCTTCGAGCTTGCCTTTGAAGGTCGTTGCTACCGACACGCTGTCGAATACTGCATCGACCGCAACACCCGCTAAAGCAGCGCGCTCATGCAACGGAATACCGAGTTTTTCATATGTCTCAAGGAGCTTTGGATCGACTTCGTCCAGGCTTTTAGGCGCATCCTCATCCGATTTCGGAGCGGCAAAATAATATGCATCCTGATAATCAATCTCAGGATAATCCACCAAAGCCCATTTCGGCTCTTCCATCTCAAGCCATTGGCGATAAGCTTCAAGCCGCCATTCAAGTAACCATTCTGGTTCTTCTTTTTTCGCTGAAATAAACCGTACGATATCCTCGTTCAGCCCTTTGGGCGCAAACTCAGATTCGATTTCCGTAACAAAACCGTATTTGTATTCCTTGTCTTCAGCGATCTGTTCTGCGGTTTGAGGGACGACGTCAGCCATTGTCACTCTCCTCCCGCCACGGTGTTTGCCGCCGGCGCGTAGGGACGATGCGGCACAAAAGGCGCCATTTGTGGCGTCATGTCCGCCAGAGTAACGTCGCGGAGCGCGCCAACAACTGCATTGTTAATTTTCTTCCAATTGGTTCGTGTCGGACACAAGGCTTCGATCTCGCAGACACCATCTTTCTCGACAGTGCAGTCCGTCAATGCAATTGGGCCGTCGACAGCTGCAATGATTTCCGTTACCGGAATATCCGTCGCCGATCTTACCAGCACATATCCACCCTTTGCTCCACGTTGGGATTCAACCAGTCCGGCTTGTACAAGCAATTTCAATGTTTTAGCCACTGTCGGCACAGGAAGACCCGTGACCAGCGCGAGATCTGGCGCCTGCATCAAGGATGATGGGCGACCTGCGAGCTGGGTCATCAGCACGATCGAATAATCGGCAAGACGGCTAAGCTTAATCAAAGGGTTATCCCGTATTTCCTGCAAAAACGACCAAATAATTACGGTTATTCCGTACTAAATTAGTCCGAAAGGGAAAATAAGGATAATCACTGGGAAGTCAACAGGCGTTAAATAATTGTTTTTATTTATTTATATTAAATAAAGTCCGTCTGGCGACGCAAAATTTGCCCTGACAAAGCACCCGTGTGATCCCCGCCCTGCAAAGTCTTAACACCGTTTACCATCACTGTATCGACACCGGCGGCGAACTGGTGCGGGTCGTCGTAGGTTGCGCGCTCGGCAATTGTTTCAGAATCGAAAATTGTCACATCAGCGCAAAAACCTTCTTTGAGAATACCGCGCTCCTTGAGACCCAGCGCCTTCGCGGACGCACCAGTCATTTTGTGAACTGCATCCTGTAGAGGTAACAATCCAAGATCGCGGCTGTAATGACCCAATACTTTAGCGAAAGTGCCATAGAAACGCGGATGCGGACGTCCTTGTCCTGTAGTTCCTTCCGGAGCGACAGAATTGCCGTCTGAACCGATCATCACGTTCGGGTCTCTGACAAAGTCCTGAACATCTTCTTCGGAGATTGAATCTACCAATACCCGGGTCTGGCCATGATCTTCAACGATATAGTCCAAAGCCATGTCGAATTGATCGATACCGCGCTCTTCCGCCAGGCTTCCTATAGTTCTACCCGCGTACTGCGGTAGATCAGGTGAAATGGAGATCCGAACGGCATCCCATGATGGTATTCGGCCGAAATTATTAAGTCCCTCGGAATCGACCTCATTACGTAGTCGCGCCCGCATTTCAGGATCAGCCAGGCGCGCCAATGTTCCCTCGATGCCGCCCTCCTGTAACCAGGCCGGCATCAAATTCCGCAGGGGATTACTCGCTGCCGTATAGGGATATATATCGCAATCGATAGCGACACCTTTCGAGCGCGCATCGGCAAACAATTCCATCGCTTTCCGCGCACCGCCCCAATTATCAAGGCCCGAAAGCTTCATATGGACGATCTGCACGTGAACCCCGACCTGTTCAGCAAATTCCATGGTTTCCTGAACTGCATCAAAGACTGTATTGCCCTCATTGCGTAAATGCGTGAAATAACGCGCTCTTTCGGATTCCAGTAACCGGCCAAGCGCAACCAACTCTTCCGTTTCGGAGAATGATCCAGGTGCCGTAAAAAGCCCGGATGACATTCCGAGCGCACCTGCCGACAACGCCTCCGTCAGGAGCCGTTTCATATGATCCAGTTCATCGGGGGTGGGCGGACGATCTTCCATTCCCATTGCCATCAGCCGGAGTGTGTTGTGGCCGACAAGATGAATCGCGTTTACAGAAAGCGAAGGATAACTGTTCAGATAGTCGGCAAAACTTGTTTCCCGAAAACTCAGCCAAGGCGCACTTGGGCTGAGATATTCGGCCAGCGCATCTACTTTTTCAGGAAGCGCCGGTGCGCAGGAATAGCCGCAATGGCCAATGACTTCCGTTGTAACCCCCTGCCTAATCTTGCTTTCCGCCTGAGGCATAAGCGGCAACGTCCAATCGGAATGGGTTTTGATATCGATAAAACCCGGCGCGACAACTTTCCCGGAAGCATCGATCGTTTCTGCGGCGCCGGTTGCGATATCATTACCGATTTCAACGATCTTGCCATTTTCTAGAGCGACATCGGCACTAAACGGCTCGGCTCTTGTACCGTCTATAACCGTCCCGTTTCGAATCACGAGTGGGTTTGACATTAGCGCCCTATTCTCCCTTTCAAATTCACGATCGCTATTCGAATTCTTTAGCGTGTTTAATTCGCCACGCAATTGCAGGCTTATGTCCTCTGCTAGATAGGAATTTAAATATCTTCTTTGCTTGCTTTTTGTCCTTTTCGGTCCCTGTACCGGAAAGGTACAGCTTCGCTAACTCGAACATGGAATCATGATTCCGTTGGCGGGACCCTTTATAGAAAAAGCCTACGGCAGACTGGGCATTTTTTTTCACGCCTAAACCAATCAGACTCATTAAACCAAGAGTGTGGTTGGCCGCGCCATGTCCAAGATCAGCGGCTTTCTTAAGCCAAAACCTTGCCTTCGAATAATCTCTATTTCCACTTATGTCAGCATACATAGCCCCCAAAGTGAACATTCCCCGAACAACACCATTCTTTGCCGATTTCTCTAACCAATTCAATGCCACTTGACTTCTTGTATTCCCAGAATTCTTGAAAATTTTGAGACCAAGTAGAAATTGCGCGAGACCATGGTCCTGCGCGGCAGCACGTTCAAGCCAAATCATACCCAAATGATCGTTTTTCTCCGCATAGATTTGGTGTATGGCAAAACTGAATTGGTCATCTTCATTGCCATTCTGAGCGCCGCTTTTGACGCGCTTAATTATTTTCCCAGAAACCCTGGGATTACCCAACTCTGCTAATATCTTCGCGGCTTCCTCTTCCGCTTTGTTTTCGATGTCATCTGACGCTTTACTTCTAAGCTCCACCAATCGTTGTCGCGAGAGATTGTCCATCACACGATAGGAATCGAGAACAGATTTATTGGCGTGGGACAGTGATTCCAAGTCGCTCTGTTTTGCTAAGGATTTAAAAATATTGACGAAGTTTTCATTGCTTTCGGCGAGGGCTTTCATTTTCCTCTCTGACAACTCGATTGAAACCAAACTCCATTTGATCGCCTTCATTAAATCAAACTTGGGCCCGCCCTCTTTTCCATACCAAGTCGCCAGATAACCTGGCGCGTCGGTAGCGCCTCGCTGAGCTGCTTCGCGTAACCAATACTCCGCCCTCAAACGATTTTTGCGGACCCCTACGCCACGATAATAAAAAGACCCAATCTGATCTTGTGCTTCTGCGTTTCCACGACCTGCTCTCGGGAGATATATATCCAATAAGGCAGCCCAATCGCCGCCGCTCATAAGTGGTCCGATTCTTTGGTCGCCATATACGGCGTCCGAAGTAGAAAAGACGCCCAAGAAAATAAACAAACAGGTTCTGATACCGAATTTCATTTCAAATCCCAACTATAGTCATTCGTAATTCGTCTCCGTTTAACTCGGAACAAATTTCTCTGCGTGAACCATTTTGCCATCCACACCATTTTGGGCAAGCCAGCTTTCTGCTGCTTCAATCATTGGAGGCGGTCCGCATAAATAAACGTCGACGCCATCTCCAATCAAATCTTCTCTAAGCAGGTCAGTAACGTGCCCGGTTTCTCCCCCCCAGCTGTCATCTCCTTCAACGACTGCGACCTCCGTTGTAAGAGAAATCCCCTTAGCTTTGTACTCATCGAGCTCGTCGATTTGAAAAAGCTCCGCGGGATCATTGGCGCCTACTAGCAGGTTGACCGGTTGTGACGTCATGCCGGTTTCAATCATATGATCGAACATTGAAAGCATCGGTGCCAGTCCCGTTCCACCGGCCACCATCAAAATAGGCCGCTCCGGGTTGCGGAGATAGAAATGTCCGAAGGGTCCGGTCATTGTGATTTCATCGCCCGGCTTGGCACGGTCCCGAACATATTCGCTCATCACCCCCTGTTCGAGGACTTTGATAAAAAAACTGTAGGTACCTGTCTCGTGAGGTGGATTGGCAAAAGAATAAGACCGTTTATCTTCTGTCCCTGGCACAGACAGATGGACATATTGCCCGGGCAGAAATACCGGATGCTCAGCGTCGGTATCGATTGCTTCAATTTCCAGCCGATGTACTGTTGAAGATACGGGTTCGACAACGGCGACCTTGCATTCCCAGCTTTTGGGCTCCCCCTTTATCGCAACCTTCGATTCATAGGGAAACTCAATTACACAGTCAGAACGCACATGCATCTGACAGGTTAGAACTTCTCGCTGCGCCGCTTCCTCGACGGTCAGCGCCTCGTCCGAAAAATCGGCCAAATCATATTCACCTTCGACGCAAAAGCCTTTGCAAGTAGCACAAGCGCCTTCAAGGCAATCGACCAAAATTCGGATCTTGTTGCGAAGACAGGCCATGTAGATGGTGTCATTTTCATCGGCCAGAATGCGCTCGCTTCTGCCATCCTCAAACACCAGTGTGACGTTGTGCTTACTCATGGGCTTTGGGTACTACGGAAATCGTCAGGGCACAATGAGGGGCTTAGGCGCCTTCCCCTTTCCGGCTTCTACAAACTGCCAGCATTAAATACAGCCTTATAGATGATAGATATCGACCGGACCTTCGAGCTGATCATCAATTAGAGTGATCTTCTTTTGTGTGATCTTGAGTCCGGAGTCGGTTTTTCGGAATTTAAAGTCGTAAAGGCTGGCGCGGTCTTGACTACCATGCTTTCCGTAAGAATGAACGAGGCAGTTGGCGGTCGCTGTTATTTCGTCGCCTTTAACATCGGACACTAAAATATTGCTAACGATGTGTACTGTCCGATCTAAGGGCAATGAAGCATAGGAATCACGCGATTCAATCCGAAATACCCTATCCTCAATACCGCCACGGTTTCTAAGGTACATCAGGTTCAACTGGGTTTCAGGATCAGTGACCGTTGCTTCCTCGTCGGCCCAGGATGGGACCCAATATATAGCATCTTCCGCATACAACTCGATCCAGTCGTCCCACTCGCGACGATCCAATAACGTCGTTTCCCAATTAATGAGCTCAGCGACTTCCCGCTTTAAATCCGTATCGATCGTCATCTAGAAAAAATTTGTTCTTAATTGTCCGGCGCTGTCATCATGTCACGCCAACGGCGATAGAATCCGAAAAAAAGCGTTTCATTTTCCCAGCTTTCACTGCTGGATACAGGCTCAAACCCAACGGCCTTAGCGCCTTCATCGGCTCCTATTATCATCTTATTCATGCCGCGATTGAAATCGCTCCATTTCGTTTGGGTCGCCATGCTACCAACCATGGTATCTTCCAATGCCGCCATATCGTCGGAAGTGGCCATACCGGCTGTTAAATAAAAGTCTTCAAATTTTCTGAGCCGCGCTGCTCTCGCTTCAGCATCCTCACCTACTGGCGCAATGCAATAAACCGTCGCCTCGGCACGATCCGCTGAAATTGGTTTGATATATCGAATTTGCGTTGAGGGGTTATCCATCAGCATCACATTAGGAAAGAGCGCAAGATTACGCCCTTTTTCCAGAATCCACTCGACATGTGCAGCAGGCAAATTTTCCTTCAACCATTCTCTTTTCTTATAAATAGGACGCCTCTCAGGTGTCGTATGCTGTGCCCAGATCGACATATGACCATTGCCAAGGTCATAGGCTCCCGACGGTACGATGCCGACAAGACGACCACCTTCCGTCTGTTTTAGCCCTTGGAGGCCATCTCTTTCTTCCCGATTGCGGACAGTGGAGGCAAACACTCGGTGAACAGTGGAAACGTGATATCCATCAACGCTGTTTTCGAGCTGCATCTTCCAATTGCCGCGAATGACATAGGTCGAACTGCCAGGAACGACTTCCAGGCCTTCAGGGGATTGTTCAACCATCAAGTCAATCCAGACAGCGGCGGCACCCAAATACTCTTCGATGGGTTCGACGTCTTCGACCAGACAACCGAAAATAAATCCACGATAATTTGCAAGCTTGGCAACCGGCTTTAAATCATATTGTGAGCGATCGAAGCCTTCCTCGCCAAAACCCTCTTTTTCATTCTTGATACGGACGCATCGGCCGTCACAGCTATATGCCCAGCCGTGGAACCTGCAGGTCAAGGTTCTCGCCTTACCCTGTTTCTTTGGCGTCAATAAAGCGCCACGGTGCGAACAAACATTAATATAAGCACCGATTTCATCGTTTTTTTGACGAATAACTACAACAGGGTGTCGGCCGATATCGGAGGAGAAATAGCAACCTTCATCGGGAATTTGACTCTCATGGCAGAGATAGACCCAGCCTCTTTCAAAAATCCGCTCAATTTCGGCATCAAAGATTTCCTGATCCGTGTAAATCGAACGATCAACGCGAAAAACACCTTCATCAACCCGATCATCCACGAGTCCTTCAAACCCGCTTGCACGATATGAACCGTCCATACTTACTAAATCCCAGGCTCAATTCTATTTTACTGTTGCAACACAAACATATAGCGCGCCATGGCCTCCAATGGAAATACCATTCCTTACAAAATGAGCCCCATTAAAATTATTGTGCTCTTTGCAGAAAACGACACAATGGTGCAATATTAGCTCCGCTAAGAAATGCAATCGCTTACTAACTAATTGATAACAAAGGAGGCCGGCGTTGAAGGGCGCCACTATATTATTTACCGAAATGTCCCCCGACATGGATTGGGAGGACGATTTTAATCACTGGTATGATACGCATCATATTCTAAACCGCACTCGTGTAGACGGCTTTGTTAGCGCCCAAAGATACAGGGACCCGGACAGACCGACCTATCTCGCTATTTATGAGATTGCTTCAGAGGAGGTTCTCGACAGCGTTGAATATAACAAAGTCCGCGCGCAACCAAATGCGCAGACGGCTTGGATGCTTTCTAATGTCCAGAATTACAGCCGTTACGTTGGTAATGAAATCAGCGACACGCGTCAGGATGGTGTCACCGACGACGTTCTCGATGAAGCCTTCGTTTATGCCGTTTTCTTTAGCGTTCCCGACGACCGTGCTGAGGAATTCAACAAATGGTATGACGAAGAACATAGCCCGATGCTGTTGAAGTGCCCAGAGTGGAAAGCTGTTCGGCGCTTTGAAATTTTTGAAGGCGACCCGCAACCCTGGACGCATCTGGCGCTTCATTATTTGTCCGATGCAGAAGCGGCGCTATCTTCTGAAGCGCGCGAAGCTGCCCGTGATACGGATTGGCGAAAAAAACTTTCTGAAGAACCCTGGTTCCAAGGCAGCAACCATGTTTACGAAATTTTCGGCGACCGCTTCCTGGGCCAAAACGACTAGCGGTCCGCTATCTACACAATCGGTTTACCAGATGTGGAAGCTATTGGCAGCGAATGGAGCTTCTGCAACACTACGTTGGTAAATATGTCCCCAACAAGCTGGAGTGCGCCATGAACCGCGCAGTATTCGCGGGCGTGTGTTGCGCCCTGATCCTAGGATCCATTTCTCATTCGTTTGCGCAAGTTACACCATCAAGCGCACCCAAAGACTTCGTCGTGGCAACAGTCAACGGCCAAAACATTATGGAATCTGAGATCAGCGGATTTTACAACACGCTGCCGCCGCAATATCGGCAAATTCCATACGCTCAAATCCGGAATCAGCTCGTCGAAAGACTGATCGATCAGATACTGGTCGCGAGCGCTGCGAAAAAACAGGGTCTCGACAAGGAACCTGCCCATCAGCAACGTCTGTCTTCGATCGAAAGAAGCCTTTTAAACGAAGCTTACATGTCGCAGATCATGAAGGCTGAAGTGACGGATACCAAAGTTAGGGACGCCTACCTAAAATCAATAGCGCTTCAGCCGAAGCGAGAGGAAGTTCGGGCACGGCATATTCTGGTAAAGACAAAGGCTGAGGCGGAAGCGATCATCGCACAACTCAAAAAAGGCGCGGATTTCATAAAATTGGCTAAGGAAAAATCGACCGGACCATCGGGTAAGAATGGTGGTGATCTTGGTTTTTTTGGACCTGGACAGATGGTTCCGCCGTTCTCTAAAGCTGCATTCGCCCTCGACAAGGGTCAAATCACCGAGACACCCGTCAAAACCCAATTTGGTTTCCATGTGATTAAGGTCGAAGACCGACGTGTATCCGGTGCCGCTAACTTTGAGCAGGCTTCGGAAAAGATTCGCGCTGAAATGCAGGAAAAGGCGTTTGATAAGGCCATCGGGAAATTACGCTCCGAAGCAAAAATTAAGATGAAAGGCGGCGTAAGCAAGATTCAGCCAGTTCGTTAAATATTTCATAAGGCGAGAATTAAATGGAGGAACGTCCAGCGAGCTGGCGTGCTCGTATCGGCACAATTATTCCGGTAAGCAATACGACGAACGAAACGGAATTTAACCGGATGAAACCTGATGGCGTGACCGTGCATTTCACGCGCGTACCGCTTCACAGCGATCCGGCAGAAGACGATTTTCACGACATGTTATCGAATGCTGCTGAGGCATCTGAAGGGTTGGCGGCCGCTGGCGCCGACATAATTGCCTATGGCTGTACCTCCAGTTCCATGGTTTGCCCAGCCGACAGACTAATTGACACGATGGAGGGCGCGTCAGGAAAACCGGCCATTTCAACTGCTGCAGCTATTCTCGATGCGTTGTCGGCTTTGGGAGTTACGCGCCTATCGATGGCGACACCCTATAGCGATGCAACAAACGAGAAAGAACGATCATTCCTCGAACAGCACGGTTTCAAAGTCGTCGCAATGAAGGGCCTCGGCTTGGGCGGGACGCTTGAAAAAATTCAAATGATGTCCCGTGTTCCACCAAATGAAATTTATGAACACGCAAAATCTATCGACCACGCAGATGCCGAAGCTGTCTTAATCTGCTGCACCGATTTCGGATCAGCCAGTATCGTTCAAAAACTTGAGGACGATCTGGGTAAACCGGTAATTACCAGCAATACAGCCTCATTTTGGAGCGCGCTCCGCAGAGCTGGAGTTAAAGACCAGCTCGCTGGCTATGGGCGGTTGTTCGAGATCTAGACTATTTTGCCTGATCCGCTTCCCAGGCATCGATAGCTTCTTTGGCATTTCTAAAAGCGTCTACACCGGCGGGAATACCGCAATAAACGGTTGCGTGCATTAAAAGCTCGCGAATTTCCTCTACTGTGCATCCATTTCGCAATGCGCCCCTGGTATGCGCCTTTAGCTCGTTTGGTTTTCCGAGCGCTGTAAGCATCGCCAGGACGAGCATTGATCGTGTCTTTCGGTCAAGAACGCCTTCCCGGCCCCATCCCATGCCCCAACAATATTCGGTAACGACATCCTGAATCGCGCCGTGAAAATCATCCTGCGCCGCTTTTTCAATATTGGGGTCTACATACTCAGCGCCAAGCACCTCCCGGCGAATGTTTAGACCTTTCTCATAGGTTCCTTTATTGGAAATAGCCAATTTAATTCTCCCTTTTGGAATGCCGGCATTTAGCCAGTTTTCAGAAATCTGTTATTGCGTCTTAAATAGGTAACGACTGTCGGATCAAACCATGAATGAGCCGCCAGCTTGCGCCGCCATTCTGTCTCCGAGGCGGCAGCCCGTTCCGGTGCCTCAAGAGCTTCCGCGCCTTGCAAGTAGTGAATGATCAGATGCGTATGCGGTTCGGGGTCCTGCTCGATGATATCGAACCGTCTGGAATAGAGCCAACCTGCGTTCTTCTGCAACATCGGCGCATGTTCTGTATCGAACCATTCTTCAAATTCACCGCGTGCTTCCAATGGCACGGTATACAAGGCGCAAAATATGACAGCAGCATCAAGCGACGCTTCAACGTTGCCATTCGGCCCTAAAGCAAACTGTTCTGTCGCGATATAGCGCGTAAACCCAGAGACTGACTGCAGCATTTCATAGGTTGGGTTATCAGGCGTCAATTTGCGTTTTTTATATTCTTCATGCTCCAGCGCCTCGGGGCCGGTTAATTCATAGACCGCCAAAAAATGCGGTCCTGCCGGGGACTGATATCGCATCGCACTGATAAAACCCGGTACGCCTTGCACGTGGCTGGGCGAATGGTGACCATCGTACCAGTCGTTGAAGGCGTCCTCTTTTCCGACCGGTGGTGTCATTTCGGAGAATAGGACAGCCTTTCCTTTGACGTCCTCTAGCTCAACTGCCATTCGATACTCACTTCATATCGCTGCAGGCAGCATCAAGAGCCGTAATCGTATCTTCGAAGTCCTGATCTGAATGAACGATTGAAACAAAACGGCGCACTGAAGGTAAAACATAGAGCCCGCGCCGCATCTGATGCAGGTCAAGCTCTCGTGTGGCCGCCATATCCGCGTCGATAAAGTCACCGAAATTTTCCGGTTCCTTGTCCATGAACACGATTTGCCAAAGTGAGCCGCGACCGATGGCCAACGCCGGTAGTTTGTGTGCATCGATCACTTCCTGACAACGTCGCTGAATTTCCGCAGCGCGATCATGCAGACGATCATAAAAACCTGGCGTCCGAAGCTCAGCCAATGTCGCAAGTCCTGCCGCACATCCAATCGGATTTCCGTGCAGAGTACCATTGATATAGGCGTAATTGGGTTTACCGCGATTGACCGGGTTGCACTGCTCCATAATTTCCGCAGGACCACCAACACAGCCGACCGGGCCACCGCCACCGATGATCTTGCCATAGCTCGCGAGATCAGGTGTCACGCCGAAATAAGCCTGGGCACCCCCATAAGACAGACGAAAACCGGTGACCACTTCATCAAAAATCAGAAGAACATCATTCTCAGTACAGATATCGCGGAGACCCTCGAGATAACCGTCCTTGGGAAATATAATCCGTTGAGCGGGCTCGATGATCACCGCCGCTAAGTCATCCTTATTTTCTTTGACAATTTGGCGAACAGCATCAAGGTCATTGTATGGGCTGATCAACACGTTTTCAGTCATGTTTGACGGCATTCCTGCGGTATCGGGACGACCGACAGGAAAATTCGAAGCAGCATTTGGCGACACCGAAAAATTCGAATAGTCGTGATTGCCGTGGTACCCACCCTCACACTTCAGGATTTTGTTACGACCGGTATAGGCTCTTGCAATACGCATTGCGTAGAACGTGGCTTCCGATCCCGTTGTGGTGTAAGCGATCTTTTCTGCGCATGGGATAGCGTCGACCAGCTCCTTGGCCAGTTGAATCGCGCGCTCGTTTAGTGTGCCAAAGAAATGCAGGCCGTCAGGTGCAGCCTCCCGCACGGCATCGACAACCGACGGAAAAGCGTGACCAAGAATCAGAGCGCCCGCCCCGCTGACGTAATCGATATACCAATTTCCCCGTACGTCCTGAAGACGGCCCGCCTGACCACGATGAATAACGAACCGGACATCATCGGGTAACGAATAGCCGCCCAATCCACCGCCCGGCAAAAAGGATTCCGCTATCTCATAATATTCTTCATGAGACAGCGCGCCCGGCGCTGTCTGATCGATTGCCGTTTCGGCAGGGGTCATCACATTTCCTTCCAAATGCAATATGCGAATAATCGAAACCTAGTCATCCCCTATGCCGAGTACAAGCGGTACAATTAATTTCTCGCGATTTCACAAAAGAAAACGTGTGGCTTTTCAGACGCAGTATTTCTGTTAGAAATTTATAACTGGCTTCACGACCTCAAAATTGGCCATCGCACTCATTGCTTCATTGACCTCTTCCAACTTGTAGCTGCGGCTTATCATGTCATCGAACGGGAAACGGTCCCGGCGTGACGCCAAAAACTCGACAGCCTGAAGCCAATGTCGCGGTTCTCCAGAGCGGACCGTCAGATAGGTCATTTCCTGCGGCATTGATTCAACGGCAATGGTTCCTTTGCCACCGGCACCAACATCAAGAAAACGCCCGCCATCGCGCAGCATCGTCAGGCCCTCGGGCACTGCAGCATTTGTCGCCACCTGGATGACGATATCGGCCCCTCTTCCATCGGTATGTCCTGCTACCCATTCCTTGCGATCCTTGGGGTCGGTTACGTTTTCGATGTTTAAGGTGTCGTCCGCGCCCATTTTTTTGGATACCTCAAGCCGATGGTCCGGCGCCCCAAGAACCAGAACTTTCCTGGCACCATGATCCTTGGCAACGGCGGTAGCGAAATTGCCCAATGGACCGCTACCCTGAATAACCACCGTTTCATGATCTTTAATCGCGCCCAACATATCGTATGCGTGCATTACCGTCCTGTAGGCGCAGGCAGCGGCCGCAGCGGACGCCGATGACACCTCGTCAGGGACTTTAATGATCAGACATTCAGGCGGTACATACATGAATTCTGAAACACTCCCCAGCAGATAGGGGAATTCATCACATCGATTATGACCCCAGGAAGCCCGTCCACGGCAAATGCAGGGTTGCACTGCAACACTGCAGTAATAGCAGGACCCGCAGGCAACGTATGACCAAACCACTCTGTCGCCGCGTTTGAGTTTATTGCCAAGAATATCGGTGCGATCGCCGTTGATCTCCTCAATCACGCCGCATGGCTCATGTCCCGTGATAATCGGCAAGCTATCGCTGCCACCGAGCGGACCGTGCCATCTATGCACATCCGTACCGCACAATGTCGATGCCACAATTTTTATTAGCAAAGCGCCTGGTTCCAGATCAGGAATTGGCACCTTTTGAATTTCCAGTGGTTTATTGTGCTCCGTTATGACTGCGGCGTTGCATTCTTGCATTGAAGTATCCCCCTGTTTGTCACGATTTATTAAACATCGATATGTGTGTCGTCTCTAGCCTATTTCTGCTTTTTCCGCGCAGCGATTGCAGCGGCGGACCTCGGGCCCATCGGTTCGGGCTGGAAGGGGCCGTCACGCATTTGTAGATACGCCCGGACCCCCTCGTCCTGCATCGTTTTATACAACTCCTCACGATGTTCGTTGTGCGACGAATGTGCCAAAGCGCCGAGTGCCCCTTCAAGCAGCAAGGAGGCGTTAACACCCGATGCCTGCAGGCCCTGCATCGCAATCGCCTTATTCAGGCGCACCGCTGGTTCCGGTACCAACGCGATACGTGCTGCCAGTTCCTTACTTCTTGTCATCAGGTCATCATGCGGGACCACTTCATTGACCATACCGATACGGTACGCTTCATCAGCGTCGAAATGATCGCCGGTCAATCCCCACCGGTTGGCTGATTTCCAGCCACATAACGCCGTAAATAGATATGAAGTATTGGAGATATGACGCACTTCAGGCTGGGCAAACACGGCCTTATCGGATGCGATCGTCAAGTCGGCGGCGAGCTGATACCAAAATCCACCACCCATCGCCCAGCCATTAACGGCAGCGATGATCGGCTTGCCGAGTTTCCACATATGAACCCATTTATCGGAAATTTTGCTGTCGTTGCGCTGCCACCCCTCAATAAAATCGGCAATCGAACGACCTGTTGGGTCTCCCTTCTTTTGACCATCTTTTTTGGGACTCTGGTCGTAACCGGAACAAAACGCAGCACCTTCGCCGGTCAATATAATCACGCGAGCATCAGGGTTTGCATCTGCATCGTCGAATGCCGCGTGAATTTCATCTTCTAGATTTTCCGACAAAGCATTCATCACATCGGGACGGTTCATCGTGATTGTGACAATCCCATCCTCAAGCTCGTATTTGATGTCCTGGTAACTCATTAGAGACTCCCTTTGAGACGATCTATTGTTTGTGTCTTCTCCACTCTAAAGCAAACTGCGCCCGGACACACTCGCCCGGGAAATTATGCTCGAAGCATCAGTGCCCACAAATATGTTCGTTTCTTACGTGATGGTTAGAAGACGTCCAAGCATCGACGGTGGTGTCTCATAGGCGTTGTTAATACCCAGTACACGCCGAACGCCGGCCCAAAGTGACGCTTGAACGCTGGTAACAACGGGTTTTCCAGTTTTGAGTTCAATTGATTCAACAGCCTCAGTCATTGTCGTATTTGAACCGCTCAGAAAAAATCCTTCAGCATCCTCGCGGTCATTTTCTATCGCCAAATCAGCCCAAACATTTGAAGGGATGGCTGCGGACTGCTCCCGCCCGCCACGTCCCGCGGCGTGAACAACGTTAACTCCAAGAGATTCGAGATAATTCCGTTCGCGGGCCATCGGTTTTTCGCCGAGCGGATGAACCATCACCATCCGATCCAACGACAATGCGCGTACTGCTTCAACCACCGCCTGCGCCGCAGTGAAAGTCGGTGTCGCTGTTGCCTTGCAAATATCCGCTATCAGTTCAGCTTCACCTGAGGGTCCGCGTTCTATCATGATGCCGGTTCCCTGAAGGCAGATAACATCAACCTTTGCATCACTGAGTAGACGCGCTGCTTCAATCGCGTCATTTGCAATCTCTTCCATTGATCTACCGCCACCAGCGCCCATACGCATTCGAGTCGTAAAAACAGCCATGTTCTCTGGCGCATAGTGGCGAAAGTAGGGTTCGACTGTTCGGTTGCCAGACGAAAGGATGAGGCCAAGGCCCCTTGTCGGCAAAAAGCCGGCCACTTAACTGCCAATTTGCGGGTTTCGGCAATCCAGAGAACCCGCTTCCAAAACGGTAACAGTCCAACCGGGCGGCACAATCGACGTTCCGCCCGCCTCTTCGATAATGGCTGGTCCCACGAGTGAGAAACCTGCTTCCATGTAATCCCGATTATAAATCGGGCAATCCGCCCAATCGTCACCGAACCAGACCTTGCGTTCTTCGACAATGACGTCGCCGGTATTATCACTTGAAAATGCAAGTGCCGGTTTGTCGACAATCCCTAACGAGACCAGACGAATATTGACGATTTCTGCATCGTTATTGGCATCTGCATGGCCAAACGTTTCAGTATGACGTTGCGCAAAGGCGTTTCGGATATCGTTCCAATCTATAGTGTTCTCGTTGAGCGGCACCGACAAAGTATAAGATTGGCCAACATAGCGCATATCAACAGTGAAACTGTGGTTCTGTTTATCTTCACCGAAACCCGACTCAGATAGCGTTTTGCTGGCCTCCGATTTCATTTCTGTCACCGGTTCGTTGAGTTCGGCGGGATCTAGAGTGCTGAGCTTGCCGCCCCATGCGCGGACCATATCCAATCGTTGATCTGCCAACAGTTGGCCGAGTGCCGAAAGATGGCCCGGATATCGCGGTACAATCACCTGTGGCACCGCGAGTTCTTCAGCCACCAGAAAAACATGCATCGGGCCAGCACC
>CEUL01015516.1_pt1 | contig 59835 bp, 63 predicted proteins | sample 427021 | NCBI WGS metagenome assembly CEUL01 (sample SAMEA2622800, study PRJEB7988) | marine metagenome | isolation source: saline water (ENVO:00002010), including | reverse complement strand
CCGCGGCCTCCGGCGTGACAGGCCGGCGCTCTAACCAAACTGAGCTACACCCCCCTTACTCACCACATTCTAGAAATAACAATCTAGAAGGCATAATGGTTTAAAACAGAGGACATTGAGGGTCAAGGTAAATGGACCTATTGAACAAACAAATAACACAATTTCTTGTTGAGAATTGGTGGGCGGTGACGGATTCGAACCGCCGACATTCTCGGTGTAAACGAGACGCTCTGCCAGCTGAGCTAACCGCCCTACTTTCTCATAACTATTATAGCATATAGGAAGATAGTTTAAATATAGCTATTATGCATATCAACCAAATGAATGGTGAATGACTTTATACGCTAAAAAGGGAATAAAACTGGTAAGACGCCGGCTATAAATTAAAGCCGACGCCACCCAGTATTGAATAATGTATTCTAATTTAATGATTCCTTTAGTGCCTTACCCGCTTTAAACTTTGCTTGTTTAGAAGCAGGAATGTCAATTTCCTCGCCAGTGCGCGGATTGCGCCCCTTTGAGGCCTTGCGCTGAGCTACGCTAAAAGTACCAAATCCAACGAGCCTTACCTCTTGTCCTTGTCTCAGTGAACCAGAAATAGAATCAATAACACTATCAACTGCTGTGCCAGCTTGGGCGTTTGAAAGACCAGAACTTTCAGCAACTGCCTTAATTAAATCATTTTTATTCACGCTAAAGCCCCCATAAGTGAGTGGTGGGTTTTGACCTAAAATACAGGCCATTCATACTCGTATAATGTTTCGAGTAACTTCAGTTTAGGGCCGGTTAATCAAAACCGTCAATGATGTAACGTCGAAAACCCCAAAGAATCCTAGGATTTTTAGAAAATGAGGACAAAAAAAGGAAAATTTTTATAAAATAGAGTAAAAATTTGATAGAATTAAGCCTGAGAAGGAGAAAAAAGACAGAATCGTGGTCAAAAATACTCATCGATTCGGAAAAAAATTCTAATGCTTAACCAGGCTATCTTGATCTTTATCGCTTGGACCTGGAACAGAATTGGACTTTTCTTCATCTTCTGCAGTCCACTCAATAGGTGCAGGAGCTTTGACTAAAGCATGTTTTAAAACCTCATCTACAGTCTGCACAGGAATAATAGTAAGACCTGCTTTAACGTTATCTGGAATATCGGCAAGATCTTTCTCATTATCTTTGGGTATGATTACAGTTTTTATTCCCCCTCGAAGAGCTGCAAGTAGCTTTTCCTTGAGTCCCCCTATAGGTAATACCCTCCCCCTGAGTGTTATTTCTCCTGTCATAGCAATATCACGACTTACTTCAATACCTGATAAAATAGAAACTATTGATGTAACCATAGCAACACCGGCAGAGGGACCATCCTTAGGTGTAGCGCCTTCTGGAACATGAACATGAATATCACGAACAGAGAATATATTGGGCTTTATACCAAATGCCGTAGCTCTAGACTTTACGTAGCTTTCTGCCGCTTGGACAGACTCTTTCATTACTTCGCCTAATTTTCCCGTTGATGTAACTTTCCCCTTACCTGGAACTATTACAGCTTCAACAGATAATAACTCTCCCCCAACTTCAGTCCAAGCTAGTCCTGTTGTAACACCTGTTAAGTCTTTTTCTTCCGCAAGCCCATAGCGATACTTTCTCACTGCCAAGTAATCGTTCAAGTTTTCCTGGGTAACGTTAACTGATTCTTTTTCGCCTCTAACAATTTCTTTAGTTGCCTTACGGGCCAGCCTAGCTATCTCGCGCTCCAAGTTTCTAACTCCTGCCTCACGCGTGTAATACCTTAATACATCCATCAGAGCATCGTCAGAGATACTCCATTCACCATCTTTCAAACCATGTTCTTTAGTTTGTTTTGGAATTAAATGTCTTCTTGCTATCTCAATCTTTTCGTCCTCAGTGTAGCCTGGTATGCGGATTATTTCCATACGATCTAATAGTGGAGGAGGCATATTTAGAGTATTTGCAGTAGTTATAAACATGACATCAGAAAGATCGTAATCTACCTCAAGATAATGATCATTAAAGGTATTGTTTTGCTCCGGGTCTAACACCTCCAAAAGAGCTGATGACGGATCACCTCTGTAATCCGAACCCATTTTATCTACCTCATCTAGGAGAAATAACGGATTTGAGGATCCAGCTTTTTTCATAGACTGAATAATTTTTCCAGGCATTGAACCAATATATGTTCGCCTATGGCCACGGATTTCAGCTTCATCGCGAACCCCGCCAAGAGAAAACCTTACAAAATTCCTACCTGTTGCTCTTGCCACTGACTTTCCCAGAGACGTCTTTCCAACGCCAGGAGGTCCAACTAGACAAAGGATAGGTCCTTTCATCTTTTTAGTACGCTGCTGCACCGCTAGATATTCAAGTATTCTTTCCTTAACTAGCTCTAGGCCATAGTGGTCTTCATTAAGAATATTTTCAGCAGCAATAAGATCTTTTTTCAGACGAGTACGTTTTTTCCAAGGAATGCCAACCAACCAATCAAGATAGTTTCTAACTACCGTAGCCTCGGCAGACATTGGACTCATACTTTTTAATTTTTTTAATTCAGAGTCCGCCTTCTCTTTAGCTTCAATAGAAAGTTTGGTATCTTTTATTTTTTCTTCAATATCGGCATTTTCATCTCTACCATCATCACCCTCGCCGAGCTCTTTTTGAATCGCCTTCATTTGCTCATTTAGGTAGTATTCTCTCTGGGTCTTTTCCATGGACCTCTTGACTCTTCCACGAACTTTTTTCTCTACCTGTAATACTCCAATTTCACCATCCATTAATGAGCATATTCTCTCCAGTCTTTCACCTACTGAAGGAATCTCAAGCAAATGTTGTTTTTCTTCAAGCTTAACCGCAAGGTGTGATGCTATGGTATCAGCGAGCTTAGAAGGGTCATCTTCTATTTGATTCACCGTAGCTATCACTTCTGGGGGTATTTTTTTATTTAACTTAGCATAATTCTCAAAAATCTCGGACGCTGTTCTCGATAATGCTTCAATTTCGTCTGGGTTACTTAATGATTCTTCAATTTCGAGAGCTAAAACTTGGAAAAAATTTTCGTTTTCTAAGAAATTTACTACTTCTGCTCTAGGCCCACCCTCGACAAGCACTTTCACAGTACCATCTGGTAACTTAAGTAACTGCAATACAGTTCCTATAGTACCAACCTTTTGTATATCTTCCTGCAGAGGTTCATCTTTGGCTGCATCTTTTTGCGAGACCAACATAATCTGTTTATCGCTTTTCATAACCTCTTCAAGAGCAAGAACAGATTTATCTCTACCAACGAAAAGTGGCACGATCATATGTGGAAAAACTACTATGTCTCTTAAGGGCAACAATGGGTAAGTCTGAAGAGCCACAAAAAAATCCTTTCTAGAAAAGAGTATTATAAAGCCTCTCTATCCAGAGAAGACTAACACAATATTTTACTATATATAAGATAATAGCTCTTTTCAGAGTATCAAGAGGGCTTATGAGGCAGAGCTAGCTCCATCAAGACGATCAGAGTAGATCAAAAGAGGCTTAGCAGCACCATCAAGAACTTCTTTGTTGATAACTACTTCTGCAACTGCCTCAAATCCAGGCAAATCAAACATCGGATCAAGCAGAATCGCCTCCAGAATAGATCTAAGACCACGAGCTCCTGTTTTTCTTGCTATTGCGCGTTGCGCTATCGACCCTAGTGCATCGTCAGTGAAAGTGAGCTGCACATTTTCCATATCAAAAAGTTTCTGGTACTGTTTTACTAGTGCATTCTTCGGCTTAGTGAGTATCTCTATTAGAGCATCTTCATCTAGGTCATCGAGGGTTGCCAAAACAGGTACACGGCCTATGAATTCAGGTATCAAACCAAATTTAAGCATATCCTCAGGCTCAACTTCCCTTAATAATTCTCCCATACTTCTATCATCAGGACCTCTAACATCTGCCCCAAAACCTATAGATGTTCCTTGACCCCGCTCTGTGATGATTCTTTCAAGACCAGAAAATGCACCACCACAAATAAACAGTATATTAGTTGTATCTACTTGCAGAAATTCTTGTTGAGGATGTTTTCTTCCACCTTGGGGAGGAACAGAAGCAACAGTCCCTTCCATAATTTTTAATAGGGCCTGCTGTACACCTTCACCAGAAACATCCCTTGTAATGGATGGATTATCAGACTTTCTCGCAATCTTATCTACCTCATCAAGATAAACGATACCTCTTTGCGCTCGTTCCACATTATAATCGGCAGCCTGAAGGAGCTTAAGAATTATATTCTCGACATCCTCCCCGACATAACCTGCTTCAGTTAAGGTTGTTGCATCAGCCATGGTAAAAGGAACATCTAAAATCCTAGCTAATGTTTGAGCTAAAAGTGTCTTACCACAGCCTGTAGGGCCGATAAGCATAATGTTGGATTTTGCCAACTCTACATCAACGTTTTTTCCATCATTTGCTAATCTTTTGTAGTGGTTATGCACAGCAACAGAAAGCACTCGCTTGGCATGAGCTTGCCCTATTACGTAGTCATCCAAAACTTCATTTATCTCCCGAGGAGTAGGAACACCATCTCTGGTTTTTAACTTCGCGCTCTTGTGTTCCTCACGGATAATGTCCATACAAAGCTCTACACATTCATCACAAATAAATACTGTAGGCCCAGCAATTAGCTTACGCACCTCGTGCTGGCTTTTTCCGCAAAACGAGCAATAAAGTGTATTCTTAGAATCGTTATTACCGCTGGACTTATTCATGCCCACCCCACTAAATAATTTTAGTCTCTAAATAGTAGTTTTATAAAAAAACTACTAAAAATCATAATAATTCCAAAAAACGAATCGACAACGAGCGCGTCAGGTTGGCCTCCAAAATGCTACTTGTCCAGAACTTTAGTTAATAAATATCAATTCTACTTATACTAAACTAAAGAGATTCTCTTCTCTGCTACAACTATAGATTACTCTAGATGGCCTTCTTCACCCTACTTTTCTGCTATTTCCGTGCTTTCGGGTCTATGGATTACTACCTCATCAATTAATCCGAAATCTTTTGCTTGATAAGGATTAAAAAATCTATCTCTCTCAAGATTTTCCTCAATTATATCAATATTTTGTTCTGTATGTTTAACATAAATCTCATTCAGTCTCTTTCTTAGTGACAATATTTCGTTTGCATGTATTTCTATATCTGTTGCTTGTCCCTGAAATCCCCCTGAAGGTTGATGAAGCATTATGCGGGAATTAGGTAATGCAAAACGATTCCCAGGACTACCAGCGCATAACAACAAAGACCCCATTGAAGCTGCCTGTCCGACACACAGAGTTGATATTTGAGGGTTGATGTATTGCATAGTATCATAAATAGCCAACCCAGCAGTTACGAGTCCTCCAGGTGAATTTATATACATGGAGATTTCTTTATTAGGATTTTCTGATTCTAAGAATAGTAATTGAGCGGTAATGAGACTAGACATCTCATCACCAACAGGACCGGTAAGAAAGATTATCCTCTCCTTGAGTAACCGTGAATAAATATCATAAGCACGCTCACCCCTGTTAGTCTGCTCGACTACCATGGGCACTAGAGTGTTTGAGTATGTCCCAAACATATCATCAACCATTATAATCTCCTACTGTAAGAGTCTCTGATGAAGAAGGTTATTCATACCATTATTTCTTAGTTTTGGTGCTTCCACTCTTAACTCCGGACTTTTTATTTGGATTAGTCTTGGATACTTTCTTTTTTACATTATTTTTTTGGGGGGTAGATTTCTTTACACTAGGTTTTTTTGTATTCTTTGCTGATTGACTTTGAGCAGATTTCTTTTGGCCCCTTATATTGTTAGAATCATCTTTCTTACTAGGCTTCCCTTTACTCTCCTCAGGTTCAGCAAACAATTCCTCTTGGGTAACCTCTCGTTCCCTTACATCTGCAAGCTCAGTTATAAAAGCAACCACTTTATCTTCATAGACTGGAGCCTGATAACGCTCAAGAGCTTTTGGGTTTGCTCGGTAAAACTCTATTACCTGCTCTGGATTTGGAAGATTTGACGCAGCAGCCAAAGCAGCTTGAAGAAGATCTTGCTGAGCTACAGTTATATTATTTTTTTGACCAATCTCAGTTAGAACCAGACCTAGCCTTACCCTCCTAGTTGCTATATCACGATATTCTTGTTCTGCATCTTCTTCGGAACTGCCAACAACTTCTTCAAAAGAATCATCCGACTGCTCAACTTCTACCTTAATTTGCTCCCAAATTTGTTCGAATTCCTGTTCAACCATCCCCTGAGGAACTTCAAAACTATATCGTTCAGCAAAATCATCAAGTAAATCTCTTTTTATTCTTGCATGACTTGCCTGCTCGAACTCTGAATTTAACCGGCCTTTGACTACTTCCTTCATCTTATTCAAATCTTCAAAACCATGTCTCTTTGCCATTTCATCATCAACAGAAGACTCAATTTTCGAGCGCAGCTCCTTAACGTGAACCTCAAACTTTGCATTCTTACCAGCAACATCTGCGTGGCTATATTCATCTGGAAACTTAACATCTATAGATCTTTTTTCTCCTGCTTTAACGCCAACGAGTTGCCTTTCAAAACCAGGAATAAATGATTCGCTTCCTAATTCTAGCTCAAAATCCTGTCCCTTGAGACCGTCATTAGAAACACCATCAACCTCTCCATTAAAATCAATTAAAACTGCATCTCCACTTTCCGCAGCGCGTATTTTATCAACTACCTCAAACCTTTTCTCAGCTTCTGATACCCGAATAACGGCCTCATCAACAGCCTTATTCGAGGCATCGCATTTTAGTCTTTCTAATTTTATTGTAGCTAAATCGCCTATTTCAAAATCCGGAAATAGTTCAAGACCAAGTTTGAACTCTAAATCTTTATCTTCAGCAAAGTCTGTTATTTCAATACTTGGCTGCATTGCTGGACGTAAAGATCTATCCTCTATTGCTTTCTTTGCACTTTCCTGAACAGTTTTTTCTAAAATTTCACCAAGAACACTAGGGCGATACTTCTGTTTTAGAATACTCATTGGAATTTTGCCTGGGCGAAAACCTTTCATCGAAGCGGTCTGTCCAATTTCTTTAAGTTTGTGGTCAACCGCAGACTCCAAATCAGAATTCGGTACCACAATTTTAAATTCACGTTTTAAGCCCTCAGAAAGGGTTTCGTTAACCTGCATGACGCAGTTTACTCCTAATTATACTTATTGATGATCAAATTAACCACCAAACAAAATTTCTATATAGCTGGTGCGGGCGAAGGGACTCGAACCCCCACGGCTTGCACCACGTGGACCTAAACCACGCGCGTCTACCAATTCCGCCACGCCCGCAAATCAGCCAGTTTACGCCTACCAATAAAAGGGGAAGCGTTCTACACCGGGGGGCGTATACCACAGCTATGCGGAAATCGGCCAATATAATCTTAATAAAACTTATCAAGCAATAAATTCACACTAGCAGGACTATAATTAAGACCCAATTTAAAAAAATAATAAATTAACCTTATACATTAATATATTTATTCAATATATTGTTTTATAATCATAATCCAGATATTTTTTATATAGTACGCCTAATACTTTTAACAATGATTTATCTAAGTCTTCAGCCGTCATACCAATTCCAAAATTTGAAGCCGCCTTTGAATGTAACCAAACGGATGCACAAGTAGCTTCGAAAGCAGGCATTCCTTGAGACATTAAGCTGGCAATAATTCCCGCCAAAACATCGCCAGAACCTGCTGTCGCCAGCCAAGGAGGAGCATTAACATTTACAGCTACACGTCCATCTGGAGCAGCAATAACGGTATCAGAACCTTTTAAAAGTACGACAGCACCACTTTCTGCTGAAGCCCTTTGAACCCGAGTGAGCTTATCGCCGGTAAATGAAAATAGACGTATAAATTCTCCCTCATGAGGCGTTAATACACAATCAGAATGCATTAACTCAATAGGTAATGATCGCTGTAAAGAAATAGCTGAGAGAGCGCCAGCATCTAAAATACAGGGAAGTCCAGTACGCAATAAATCGATTGCATATTTTCTAGTACTATTCGTAACTCTACACCCAGGTCCGATCAGAAGAGAACGCGGCCCATCTTTATTTAGAAAACTATTTATAGCTGAAACATCTTCAATCATTACAGCAGTTAAATGAGAAGCATAAATATCAAGTGAATCTTTATCAGCTAAAATAGTAACCGCACCAGACCCAGACCTAAGTGCTGCATTTGCAGATAATCTAGCAGCACCAGTATTATATCTATCACCACCAATTATGATTGTATGACCTCGCGAATACTTATGGTCATATATGTTAGGTATTGGGAAATATTTACTCCATAAAAATACATCGTTCATATAAGTTAAAACTTTTAATTCACTTATAACTTCTTGAGGAATACCAATATCAATCACACAAGTCTCGCCACATAAATCTTTTCCAGGTAATAATACATGCCCTTTTTTTAATTCCGAAAATGTTACAGTTAAATCTGCTTTTATAGCCGCATTTCTTTTCTCCCCCGTATCACCGTCAATTCCACTTGCTATATCAACGGAAATTTTTGGTACTTCAAGCGAATTAAAATAATTAATTACATTAGCTATATTAGAATTAATTGATCGAGATAAACCCGTTCCAAAAAGTGCATCAACAAATAAATCAGGATTCTTATGTTTTAGATAATTATCAACTAAATCTATTTCACCCTTCCACATTGTAGCTGCTATTTTTGCATCACCTTTTAAATCACTTAATGCACATGTTGATAAAACTAAAACTTTCCATTCTAATTTTTCTAGTATTCTTGCAATCACGTAACCGTCACCACCATTATTACCGGGACCACAAAGTATAGTAACGTTACACGGTTGCCATCTATTTGATATTTCTCTAGCTATCCCCCTACCTGCATTTTCCATTAAAGTTGATCCGGTAATACCACTTTTTATAGTAATATTTTCAGCTAACTTCATATCTTTAATTGATAGAAGAAGATTTGATTTCAAATAAGTATTTTCTGGTAGCATTTTATCTCCACTGGCGGTCCGATATATCATTCTATATTAGCGAATAATTACTAAATACTCACATTATAAATCCTTGACCTATATTCGAAAGTCTATAACCCAAATTAGGCTTTAGTTTAAAAAATTTAGATATTTAAAGATTTAGATATATCGAGAATATAAAAAATATTCGTTACCTTTATACACGTTTTCTTAATTTTAAAAAAATTTCAAAATATCATAAGAAAATCTTATCGATGGCCCTTGATTTAACCCTGAAGGTGCATACTTATAGTTCAGTCGCCTTAAAGGGACTCTAATGTTCACACAAGCATATTATTTGTTTATGTGAATATCTAAAACTTAACACAAATTCATTATATTGCTCAGAGGAGAATATATTATGATTCACAATAGTGTTGATTTAAGTCCACTGTTTCGTACGGCAGTTGGATTTGACAGGATGACGAACGTACTTGACAATGCTCTCAAACTAAATGGCCCTGGAGCCTCTTATCCTCCCTATAATATCGAAAAAATTTCTAATGAAAAATATAAAATTCTTTTGGCCGTGGCTGGATGCTCGGCTGAAGATATAGATGTTATTGAACATAATGGAAGTCTAACAATAAAGGGTAAGCCCAAAATCTCACAGTCTAATGATCAAGAAATTATTCATAAAGGAATTGCTGGAAGAGCTTTTGAAAGAAAATTTGAACTTGCTGATTTTCTTGAAGTTAAAGAAGCAAAAATAGCTGACGGTCTATTAGAGCTGAGGCTGGAACGTAACGTTCCAGAGGAATTACAACCGAAAAAGGTCTCTATCAAAACAGTGAGCCCTCAAAGCATCCAATAGTGTAATAACTGATGTAATATCACTTAATACGCTTAGTCTTTATTGGGAAGGCCGTGTAGCGAAGATTCTATAACGGCCTTCTTGATATGTCATTTATAAATTATGAAAATGCTTTGAAAGTAATTAAGGTAAATGTATCTCGAACATCGGGTAATAAATGAATCTTATCATTGATAAAACGCCCGGTATCTTCATCATTTTCTAAATAAGCTTTTATTAAAAGATCATATTGCCCAGAAATAGAATATATCTCACTTACTTGCCCAATCTCTTCTAATGCACAGGCAGCAACTTCATAAGATTTACCTAAATTACATTTAACCATTATAAAAACTGGCCTCATAATATAACTCCAATCAATTACAAATTATCTATTAGATATTTATAGTAGTATTTTTCCGTCAATCCTTTAAAAAATCTGGAATATGATTACCCATACCAATTATCTTACCACTTCGAGTGTTTTTACTTCCCCCACCTGAGGAAGAGGAACTATCAATATTGGAATTAATATTTTTTTTATTTCCATTCTCTAACTGGCTTAAGCTATTATCGTGATTTATTTTCTTCTTAACACTTAAATCTAGATTTTTAGTCTCATGCATAATTTTTCTTGAAAAACTTTTTACTTGAAGTGATTGTCCAGTAAGTTTACGAATAGAATCTACAAATTTTTCATCGTCTGGGGTTACGAGTGTTATAGCCTTTCCTGTCCTCCCTGCCCGACCGGTACGGCCGATTCTATGGACATAGTCTTCTGCATGAATCGGGACATCATAGTTAAAAACATGAGATACCTTATCTATATCTAATCCCCGGCCAGCCACATCACTTGATACCAATATTTTTAACTTACCATCCTTAAAATCTTGTAATGTATTTGTACGCTTATATTGATGCATATCACCGTGCAATTCACCAACGCTTAATTGTAGTTTTTTTAAATCACTAACAATTGATGCAATATCTTTTTTTCTATTACAAAAAACTATAGCATTTTGATAGTTTTCTGATTTTATTAAACTTGATAAAACATGCCTTTTTTTCTTTTGTTCAGCCCCTAACATAATGTGCTCAACGGTAATAGCTATAGTTGCAGAAGGCGCTACCCTAACTTCTCTTGGATTGATAAGGAATTGATTGGCAAGTAAACGGATCTCCTTACCAAGAGTTGCGGAAAATAAAAGCGTTTGTCTAATTCTAGGTAATAAATTTGCTATACGTTCAATATCAGGAATAAAACCCATATCAAGCATGCGATCTGCTTCATCTATAACTAATACCTTTACCCCACTTAAAATTAACATACCCCTTTCAAAAAGATCCAGAAGACGTCCGGGTGTAGCTATCAATATATCCGGGTTAGTATCCAGAGCCTTTTCCTGATCACCCATTGATTCTCCTCCAATTAAAATTACGTATTTTAATGAATGACGTTTAGAATAGACTGAGAAGTTATTAGCAATCTGCTGAGCTAATTCTCTAGTTGGCGCAAGGAGAAGTGCTCTAGGCATCCGCGCCTTTGAACTACTAGAATCCAAAATATCAATTATTGGCAAGGCATATGATGCAGTTTTACCAGTGCCTGTCTGAGCACCACCCAATACATCTCTACCCATCAAAACATATGGTATAGATTTTTCTTGAATCGGCGTAGGATGAAGATAACCTGCATCCTCAACTGACTTTATAATTTTGTCACTGAGGCCAAGCGTTGCAAAAGTTACTGATGATTCAGTTTTCACTTGAATAAAGTATTCCTAAAATAGTTTCTTAAGTTTTTATAAAAAATAGTAGAGGTTATTTCCAATATAAAGGATTTATCAATCATCTTATTTTTATTTTTTTAAAATTATCCATCACGATATTAATTTATATATCTAGGGTTTCTGATTTTACAAAAGTAGCATTTTCTTGAATAAAGTTTAACCTTAATTCCGGTTTTTTGCCCATAAGTTCCTCCACTCTCTTAGCTGTATTCTTTTCTTGGCTAGATTTTATACTAACCTTCAATAATACGCGGCCTTCAGGATCCATAGTTGTTTCCTTTAATTGTTCTGATGGCATTTCGCCCAACCCTTTAAAGCGACTAATCTCAACCTTACTTTCTCCACGTAACTCATTTTTTAACACTTGATCACGATGGGAGTCATTCATGGCATAAACAATCTTTGCACCCTGAGCCATTCTATAAAGAGGAGGTTGCGCTATATAGAGGTGTCCATTCTTAATAAGTTTTGGCATCTCGCTATAAAAGAAGGTCATTAATAATGACGCGATATGAGCACCATCAACATCAGCATCTGTCATTATTATTATCTTTTCGTACCTTAACCCCTTATCATCGTAACTATCACCTGCCCCACAACCTAGGGCTTGAATTAAATCATTTAATTCTTGGTTTGCCACTAATTTATCTTTAGTGGCACTAACTACATTTAGAATTTTCCCCCTTAACGGAAGAACAGCCTGAGTTTTTCTATTTCGTGCTTGTTTTGCTGAACCTCCTGCAGAGTCACCTTCAACAATAAATAATTCCGTCCCTAGAGCACTCTCCTCAGTGCAATCTGCTAACTTTCCAGGAAGACGTAAACGTTTTGACGCTTTTTTTCTTGATACCTCCTTATCTTTTTTCTTTCGAAGACGCTCATCTGAAACTTCAATTAATTGGTCTAGTAGAAAATTTGATGAAGAGGGATCAGCAGATAACCAGTGATCAAAGTGATCTCTTATAGAACCTTCTACAATCTTTGAAGCATTACTTGAGGTTAATCGTTCCTTTGTTTGACCCTGAAATTCAGGGTTTTTTATAAACAAGGATAAAATTACAACTGCACCACTTAATATATCCTCAGCTGTTATTTGTTGCGCTCTCTTGTTTGATACTAAATCACCGTATGACCTGATGCCCTTAAGTAATGCCGTTCTTATCCCAGCTTCATGTGTTCCACCTTGTGGAGTTGCTATAGTATTACAAAAGGAACGTATTGATGGATCCTGCTCAAAATCCCAAGCAATAGCCCATTCGACTCTTCCCTGAGAGTTTGCAAGCTCGACATCCCCTAAAAACAAACTTCTAGGACTGCCATTATCTTCACCTAAACAATCTTGAAGATAGTCAGAAAGACCTTCCGGAAAAAAAAGAGTATCACTTTGCGGGATCTGTTTATTTTTATTTGAAAGTAAAATTTCTTTGTCACAGTGCCAACGAATTTTGACACCTTTAAATAAATAGGCCTTATTTCTAATTAAATTCCATATAATTGATGCTGAAAAACATTGATCTCCAAATATTTCTTGATCAGGCTTGAACTTAACAGTAGTCCCCTTTCTAGTTTTTGTTGATTTCTTTGACTTTAATTTACTTTTTACATTCCCACGACTAAAAGCCATACTCCAGACTTTCCCATCACGCACAACCTCAACTTCGCACTTCTCTGATAAAGCGTTTACTACAGAAATTCCCACACCATGTAGACCGCCAGAAGTGATATATGAATCTCCACTAAATTTACCGCCAGAGTGTAAAGTTGTAAAAATGATTTCTAATGCTGATTTTTTTTTGAATTTCGGATGAGGATCAACTGGTATTCCTCTACCATCATCGCTGACGGTTACTGAACCATCTTTTTGTAACGTTATATTAATAGTTTTAGCATAACCTGAAATAACCTCATCCATTGCATTATCAAGAACTTCTGAGAAAAGATGATGGAGAGCACGATGATCTGTTCCACCAATGTACATTCCAGGACGTTTGCGAACGGGATCTAAACCCTCTAATACCTCTATATCTTTCGCAGTATATTTTTCACGAGAATTCTTTGTTCGAGACTTTCTTTTTCCTTTTAAGGTAGACTTAGAAGAGTCAGATTTATCATTAAATAGATCTAATGTTTTATTGGACATCATCTACCACAGATCACTGATGGGCTGATTATTCTAGCCTTGAAAATAAAGTTCAATCCTGGACCCCTCGCTAAAGACTTATGGTATTAATTATATTTTTCACCGTATACATAAAGTTTATATATTGGAAACCCATAAAAAAGCATATTCATTCTTAGTTTATTCCTATTTTAAGCTATATAGGGCTATACTTACTGGTGCGAATGATTATTATTCTCATTATTATTAACCCTTTATATTCCAATTTATAAAGAATTGGCAAATATACCCCTATGAATTCTTAGGAACCAAAAGATGAAGCAGGCTAAACAAATAAAAGGCCTTAACAGATCAGAAAAATTTGTAATTTGGGCAGTGCGTGTATGGCTAAGAAGTAATAATCGAGACCTACATTTACAGCATGTTCTTCGTAAGACCTTGAATAGCAGTGGAATGGTCAATGCTTATCTTCATCTTGATAGTTTTATGACAATACTTTCAGAAACTAGCCTATTACCTCTAAAAACAGGCTGTCCAAATAGTTCATGTGTAAACTCTAAACCAATCTTTGATCTTGAAATAATGATCTTAAAAGTAATAGCCATGATTCAAGAATCAGAAAATTCTATTAAAGCATACGATTTTATTAAGGAATATCTAACACAAGATGGGTTGCTACTAATAAGGGAACCAGCAAATAAATTAGCAAAAACCCTAGTGGACTCAAAATTTATTATCAGAAACCTTGAATATCCATTAAATAGCATTCCAGTTCTTTCAGTAAATAGGCCTGTTGATAGACCTAATAGAATCATCCACTAGAAAATCTGGAGTTTTGGTATGAGATATGGGCTCACTAAAGGACAACGTAACCTATATGATGTAATTGTTTCATATCACAAAAAACATGGCATCACACCAACTTATAAAGAAATGATGGACGCTACCGGCATAAAGTCAAAAAATCAAATTGCTGAAAGGCTGTCTGCGCTAGAAGAGCGTGGGTGGATAAAACGTATGAAATACTTGCCTAGAGGTATTGCACTATTAGCAAGTCACACATGTGAGAAATGCGGGCAGCCCATAAATAAGCTCTAATCTACCTCTGCAAAAAATGGGGCGAGCGATGGGAATTGAACCCACGACCCCCTGAACCACAATCAGGTGCTCTAACCAACTGAGCTACGCCCGCCATTAGATTATAGGATTTTAGTGAGTTCATTAATACAAGCTTGAAAGCCCGTCAAGAATTCGAGTTTTTAAATCAATATTTACTTAATAATCCTCAAGAAAACGCCTCACTCTATCCATTGCCTCTAATATTGTATCTACATTTGCAGCGTATGAGAATCTAATAAAACCCTCTCCATAATCACCAAAACTGGTGCCTGCAATTACCGCCACACCTGCCTCTTCTAAGAGCTTATCCTGAAGCTCAGTAGATGTTAATCCAGTATTTGAGATATTTGGCATAGCATAAAATGCCCCGGCACAATCATTACATCTAATTCCTGGCATTTTGCGTAACTCACTTACAATAACTTTCCGTCTTTTATCAAAAGCCCTAAGCATATATCTTACAGATTCTTGAGGACCTTTTAATGCCTCAATTGCCGCAAACTGCGCTACCGCGTTTACACAAGAATGATTATTAATCGCTAATCTATTAACATAATCAACTATACTTGAAGGCCAAACACCATATCCAATTCTCCACCCTGTCATAGCATAAGTCTTTGACCAACCATCTAATAGTATAACTCTATCACGTATTGAAGGGTAACTCATAAGACTTACATGCTTATAAGGTTCGTAGATCAATCGGGAATATATTTCATCACTTAAAATTGCAACTCTAGGATATTTAAGTAGTCCATCTACTAAACAATCCAGTTCTTCTTTTGGAACAACTCCACCAGTCGGATTTGCGGGACTATTCAAAATTATTAGCCTGGTAGCGGGTGTAATTTTATCTAATACGTCTGTTGCAGAAAAAGAAAAATTTTTTTCTTCCTTTAAATGTATAGGAACAGCTGTAGCACCAGAAAATTCTATTGCAGAGCGATAAATAGGAAAACCCGGATCTGGATAAATTATCTCTGCCCCTTTCTCACCAAAAATTAACGCTGCAAAAAAAATTGTAACCTTACCACCAGGCACAATGACAATGTTATTAGGGTTAATAGTGGCTTTTCGCCGCATTTCTATATCTTCTGCAACTATTTCCCTAAGAGGCAAAATACCATTAGCAGGAGTATACCCATGATGCCCATCTCTAAGCGCCTTCTGAGCTGCTTCTACAATATTTTCAGGTGTCCTAAAATCCGGCTGGCCTATTCCGAGATTGATAATTGACTCTCCACTACATTCAAGAGCTTGAGCCCTTGCTAAAACCTCAAAGGCGGACTCTGTTCCCAGATTCTGAATATGCTTTGTTATTTTCACTTCAAGGACTTTCTTCAAATTATATAATCTTAACTATAGGCTTGACTTATTATTATGACTTTAAGCGATATACTTTACTGAGTATAAAAAAACTATTGTGCATCAATAGTTTGGGCTTATATAGTTTAAATCTATCTATTTGATGCAATTTTTGCACAGCCTGTATGCAGGATTCTATGTATTTGTATTCACATGTATGTATTACAATGTATATTAAGAAGAGAATACTGAAAAATTCTCCTAGAAAAGGAAATAGAGAGTATGAAAAAAGTTGAAGCGGTTATCAAACCCTTCAAACTAGATGAGGTTAAGGATGCTCTCCATGAAGTTGGCTTGCAAGGCATAACTGTAGTCGAAGCCAAAGGCTTTGGAAGGCAAAAAGGTCATACAGAGCTCTACAGAGGAGCTGAATATGTAGTTGATTTTCTACCAAAGGTAAAACTTGAAGTTATTTTAGATGACTCGCTAGTGGAACAGGCTGTAAATGCGATCCAATCCGCTGCTCAAACTGGTAAAATTGGTGACGGAAAAATCTGGATATCAGAAATTGAAGAAGTAATCCGCATTAGAACTGGAGAACGCGGTATCGAGGCTATATAAATTATTTTTACTAACAACTCTCAAATACCCTGTTCCATCTGAACAAATTAAATCTAATCAACGTTAAGGCTAATTAGAAAAGGCAAATAATAAATGAGTAATCATACTGCTGTTTTAGAATTAATTAAGGATAACAACGTTCAGTTTGTAGACTTCCGCTTCACCGATCCACGTGGAAAATGGCATCATACTGCTCAATATATAGAGACAATAGATCAAGAAATGTTTGTAGATGGCATCCTATTTGATGGCTCTTCTATTGCTGGATGGAAAGAAATTCATGAATCTGATATGGTCTTGATGCCAGATTCTAATACAGCAAAAATAGACCCCTTCTCTGCTCAACCAACACTGATAATTAATTGTAATGTAATAGAGCCTTCAAGCGGTCAAGCCTATAGTCGTTGCCCTCGTGGTGTAGCTAAAAGAGCTGAAGCTTATCTCCAATATTCAGGAATAGGGGATTTAGCTTATTTTGGTCCAGAAGCAGAATTTTTTATTTTTGATGACGTCCGCTATAAAGTATCTATGAATGAATCCTTCTATTCACTTGATCAAGAAGAAGGACCCTACAATAGTGACAGACGATACGAAGGAGGAAATACAGGACATAGGCCAGTAAATAAAGGAGGCTACTTTCCTACGCCACCTATTGACTCAATGTCTGATATAAGAGCTGAAATGGTTACCCATTTAGCAAGCATGGGTATAAAAGTTGAGAAGCACCATCATGAAGTGGCACCAAGCCAAAATGAATTGGGTTTCAAGTATGATACCTTGTTAAATTCAGCTGATCAGACACAAATCTATAAATATGTAGTTCATATGACTGCACATTCATATGGGAAAAGTGCAACTTTTATGCCAAAACCTGTTGGTGGGGATAATGGCTCAGGAATGCATGTGCATCAATCCATATGGAAAAATAAGAAACCGATTTTTGCAGGTACAGGCTACGCTGACCTCTCGGAGACTGCACTACACTATATTGGAGGTATTATTAAACATGCTCGAGCACTTAATGCATTCACAAATCCCAGCACAAACAGTTATAAAAGATTAGTTCCTGGTTTTGAAGCCCCCGTGCTACTTGCTTATTCAGCTAAAAACAGGTCTGCCTCCTGCCGCATCCCACATGCGGCGAGTCCAAATGGAAAAAGAGTAGAAGTAAGATTTCCAGACGCTACTGCAAATCCTTACCTCGCTTACTCTGCCATGCTAATGGCTGGGCTCGATGGGATTGAAAATAAAATTCACCCTGGCGATGCAATGGATAAGAACCTATACGACCTACCGCCAGAAGAACTGACAGATATCGAAACGGTATCTGCCAGTTTAGATGAAGCTTTAGCTTCGCTGGACGAAGACAGGGAGTTCTTAAAGAAAGGCGAAGTTTTTTCTGATGATCTGATAGATGGATATCTAGAACTTAAATATGAAGATGTAGAACGTTTGTCACTTTCCCCACATCCTGTGGAATTTGATATGTATTACAGTTCATAAATAAATCGATATATATGGTTAATTAAAAAAATATTATCGAAATAACTTATAACTGGATAAAAATTAACCTACTGAAAAACTTTCTCCACATCCACAAGTGCTTGTTGCATTTGGATTATTAAAAACAAATGTACTAGATAATTTTTCTTCTTTAAAATCAAGCTCAGTGCCTAGAAGGAACATAACTGCAGCTGCTTCAATAACTACAGTTAATCCATCTAAATCCATTTTTTCATCATGTATTTCTAGATCGTATGCATAGTCCATAGTATAGGTCATACCAGAGCATCCGGCATTCTTGACACCAATTTTAATACCTAAAATATTTTTTTGGTCTGGAGCTAGTTCTATGATGCTTGCAATCCTTCGACGCGCGGAATCAGTAATAGTTATAAGCTCTGACATGATCTATCCTCCAATTATAGATAACCCAACTCTAATTGCGCAGCTTCTGACATCATATCAGGTGACCAAGGTGGATCCCAAACAACTTCGACAGTTACTGCTCCAATATTTTTGACATTACTTTCTATCGCCGCAGATACCCAGCTAGGCATCTCTCCTGCAACTGGGCACCCAGGAGCAGTTAAAGTCATAAGTACATGAATATCTTTTTTAGAGGTTATATTAATACTATAGATTAGACCTAATTCATAGATATTCACCGGTATTTCAGGATCATAAACTAAGCTTACAGCCCTTACTATTTCAGACTCAAGATCTGATTTATCTGATATATCCTCATCGCCCTTAACTAAATTATCCTCTTCTTTAAAACTAATTTTATCGTCAACAATTGACTCAGTATTTGCATTATTTGTATCAAAATGATTTAAATCTGGAGATTCATAACTACCACTGGTAGATCCCTGATTAGGCACCCAAGCGGAATAATCATTATCTTCCCGCAATATTTCCTTGTGATCTGCGGACTCTTGTTTACTCTTAAATATTTTTTGCACGATCTTGATCATTCCGTACTAACCTTACCATTATTATTTTCTACTGCAGCTTTAAAAGTATGCCAAGGTAAGGTAGCACATTTAACCCTCATTGGGTATTCTTTAACACCAGCCAAAACATGTAATTTTTCAAATTCCTCATTATCAGTCTCAAAATTATTAACTTCTTTATCTTCGGCAACTAGTGCATGGAATTTACCAAATAACTTGCTAGCCTCTTTTGTAGTTTTACCTTTTAACAATTCAGTCATCATAGAAGCCGATGCTAGCGAAATCGCGCATCCCTTACCTTCGAATCTGATGTCTTTTATTATTTCATCAGTTATATGTAAATAAATAGTGATAGTATCCCCGCATAAGGGGTTATGCCCATGAGCCTCTGTATTTTTGTCTTCCAATTGACCAAAATTACGGGGAGATTTTCCATGATCTAAAATAACCTCTTGATATAATTCTCTTAAATCTAACATTAAGTAAATATACTCCGAACTTTTTCAACACCATTAATTAATAAATCAATATCTTCTTTAGTATTATATAAAGCGAAAGATGCACGAACTGTTCCTGCTATCCCAAAGTGCTGCATCACTGGCTGAGCACAATGATGGCCAACACGAACTGAAATACCATCCTGATCAAGTATTGTACCAACATCGTGAGGGTGCACACCATCTATATCAAAAGAAATTATGCTAGCTTTATTAGAAGCATCACCATAAAACTTGATATAATTAAGCTCACCTAATTTTTCTCTTCCGTATTTTAATAAAGTATCTTCATAATTTGATATATTATGCATGCCTATATTAGTGACAAAATCTATTGCGGCAGAAAGTCCAATAGCCCCCACAATATTTGGGGTTCCAGCCTCAAATCTTAATGGAGGATCTGCATAGGTACTTTCTTGAGTGCTAACTGTAACAATCATATCTCCACCTCCCTGATAAGGTGGCATATCTTGTAAAATATTGGACTTCGCATACAAAACACCTATGCCTGTAGGTCCATATAATTTATGACCAGAAAATACATAAAAATCAGCATCCATATCCTGCACACTTACAGGCTGGTGGACAGCTCCCTGACATCCGTCAATAAGAACAAGTGCACCTAAAGAATGAGCAGCAGATATCATTTCTTTTATAGGAGGGATGATACCGAGAGCATTAGAAGCATGAGTTAGTGAGAGTAATTTTGTTTTTTCTGATAGCAGTTCGTAAAAATGATTTAAATCTATACATCCATTATCATCTAATCGTACTGATTTAATTACTATACCCGTACTTTCCCTGAGTATATGCCACGGCACAATGTTTGCATGATGTTCAAGCTCAGTAATTATAACCTCATCATTAGTGGATAAGTTTTTGCCACCCCAGCTTGAGGCAACCAGATTAATTGATTCAGTAGCACTTTTTGTAAAAACAATTTCTGTTTCACTTGCAGCATCTAAAAATTCAGCAACTTTTTTTCTAGCCATTTCATATTTAACTGTTGCTCTTTCGCTTAACCAATAAACTCCTCTGTGAATATTAGCATATTCAGTTTTGTAAAAGTCATTAATTGTATTTATGACAATATCTGGTTTCTGGGCACTAGCAGCAGTATCTAAGTAAACAAGCCTTTTATCGCGAACTGGATTTTTTAGTATAGGAAAGCTATCAATATAACAGCTTAGATTAATTTCATGATTTTCCTCATTCAATGAACCTACAGTATTCATTTCTATATTGTTCCTAATATTTCTAGATTTCCTCTGAGAGAGGATTCAAATGCCCCACGCATTAAATCCCGTGCTTCTTTGCTTCGAATTAAATTAAAATGATCATTCATTAACCCATTAATGATTAAGGCTTTAGCATCATTTAGGTTCAAACCCCTACTTTGCAAGTAAAATAGTTGAGAATCATCCAACTGTCCGATAGTTGCCCCGTGAGTACACTTAACCTGATCTGCATATATCTCTAATTCTGGTTTAGTACATGCTTCAGCATTTTCTGAAAGGAGGATAGAACGGAGAAGTTGTTCACCTTCAATATTCTGGGCTTCTCTTGCTACAATAATCTTACCTTGCAAAACACTCCGTGAGTTGCCCCCAAGAATGCTTAAATACTTTTCCTGGCTTTTTGAATAGGGAGCATTATGGATAATTTGAGTTGTAGTATCAGACACCCTTTTACTGTCAACAAGATGCGAACCATTTAAAGAACAAATACTATCACGACCATTTAGTTCTAAGTTTATTTCATTTCTGGACATCTCAGCACCAGTGACTAAAGAAAAATTTTCATATTGTGAATTTTCACCTATTGAAACTAGGTTATAAGAGGTATTCCATGCATTTATGCTTTCCTCTTGCAACCTATAATGGTCAAGTTCAGCAGATTGTCCTAATTCTATGGATAATAAACTATTACACCAATAGACATCATTACTTTCTGAAAGATAGTGCTCAAAAACCTCTACTTTTGAGCCCCTATTTATTTTTAAGTTCACTCCAGGATGCCAAGCAACTGGATTGCGATGCTTTGATGAAAAGAAAATTAATCTTATAGGTTTATCAAGAATAGTATTTTGTGACACCTCTATATTTATACTATCACCTTTAAGCTTCTGGTTCATTAATATTAGAGGGTTACTGTCAATTGATACATTTCCCTGATTACCACTTAATGAAACAGACAATCCATCAATATCGCTGAAATTTTCCAGAAACGTTTCAACAATATGACCATTAAAGAAAAAAATATCGTATGAACCTCCCTCATAAGGATCTATAGAGAATTCACAAGATTCTAAGTTAGTCTCATTATTTGGATTCTTGAAAAAGTCTATTCGCGAAAGTGAGGAAAGATTGGTATATTTCCAATATTCGTTTTGTGTTGAAGGTAACCATATTTCATCCTTCAGGCCATGGTCTGCAAAAGCCTTTTTTGCATAAGGGAAATCAATTTTCTTCTTTTTTTTGGAGGTAGTAGCCATAAAATTATTTCTTCTTAGCAGAATCTAATTCTAAACCTGCATATCCGTCTTTCTCAAGAGTTTCCACTAACTCCATACCACCAGTGAGGACTATTTTTCCTTCATATAAAATATGAATAAAATCAGGTTTTATATATTCAAGCATCCTCTGATAATGAGTAATGAGAATCACTGAACGATTTGGCGCAAGTAGACCATTAATACCATTTGCAACAGTCCTTAATGCATCTATATCTAAACCTGAGTCAGTTTCATCGAGAATAGCAAGACTAGGCTCTAAAAGAGCCATCTGAAGGATTTCATGTCTCTTTTTTTCACCACCAGAGAAACCAACATTTAAGGGCCGTCTTAACATTTGATCTGAAATATCCATTGTCTTACAAACGTCTTTTATCAAGGACAGAAATTGCATAGCATCATATTCCGCCTCACCACGATATTTACGGACTGAATTAACTGCTTCTTTCAAAAAGGTTCCACTTGGCACGCCTGGTATTTCTACTGGATACTGAAAACCCAAAAACATCCCCTTGCAGGCTCGCTCTTCAGGAGTTAAAGAAAGAAGATCCTCACCATTGAAATCTATTTTTCCGTCAATGATATTGTACCCATCCTTACCTGCCAGTACATGAGAAAGAGTACTTTTTCCAGACCCGTTGGGGCCCATTATAACGTGCACCTCACCTTCAGAGACTGAAAGGGAAAAATCTTTAAGTATAATATTAGATTCAACTGAGACCTGAAGACTATTAATACTTAGTAGAGGTAGACTAGATTCCTTATGATCTTTAACCAACACTACCCTCCAAACTTATTGCTACGAGCTTTTGAGCTTCAACCGCAAACTCCATGGGTAACTCCTGAAGAACCTCACGACAAAAACCATTTACTATCAGAGCCACAGCCTCTTCTTCCCCTATTCCCCGTTGGCGACAATAAAATAATTGGTCTTCACTAATTTTAGACGTTGTTGCCTCATGCTCTATTTTTGCTGATGAGTTTGCTGACTCTATATACGGAACAGTATGAGCACCGCAATAGGATCCTATTAACAATGAGTCACATTGAGTATAATTTCGTGAATTTTGGGCTTTTGGTTGAACACGAACAAGGCCCCTATATGTACTATTAGATTTGCCCGCAGATATACCTTTAGATATAATACGGCTTTTGGTGTCTTTTCCTATATGAACCATCTTTGTACCAGTGTCTGCTTGTTGGTGATTATTGGTTATAGCAATTGAATAAAACTCACCAACAGAATTATCTCCTTGTAAAATACAGCTTGGATATTTCCAAGTTATAGCAGATCCGGTTTCAACTTGTGTCCATGAAATCTTTGAGTTCTTACCCCGGCATGCGCCCCTCTTTGTGACAAAATTATATATACCACCCTTCCCATCTTCATCTCCAGGATACCAATTCTGAACGGTTGAATACTTTATTTCAGCGTCATCTAAAGCCACCAACTCGACTACAGCAGCATGAAGTTGATTTTCATCCCTCATCGGCGCTGTACAACCCTCTAAATAACTTACATATGACCCTGGTTCTGCAATAATAAGCGTTCTTTCGAACTGACCTGTATTAGCTGCATTGATTCGAAAATATGTTGAAAGTTCCATAGGGCATCTCACACCATCTGGGATATAAACAAATGACCCATCAGTGAAAACAGCAGAATTTAGGGTTGAATAAAAATTGTCAGTAACTGGGACTACAGAACCAAGGTATTTTTTCACTAACTCAGGGTGACTGTGGACTGCCTCTGATATCGGGCAAAAGATTACACCCTGCTCAGACAATTTTTCTTTGAAAGTAGTGGCAACAGACACACTATCAAAAACAGCATCAACGGCTACGCCTGCTAAAACTTCCTGCTCTCTTAGAGGTATTCCTAACTTTTCATATGTACGTAGAAGTTCAGGATCAACTTCATCAAGACTTTTTGGGGCATCTTCGCGTGATTTAGGGGCTGAATAGTATGAAGATTCCTGGAAATTTATTTTAGGATACTTAATCTTTGCCCAAGAAGGCTCGTTATCAACTGAACTTTCCCAGATTTTAAATGCTTTTAAACGCCAATTTAATAACCAATCTGGCTCAGATTTTTTCTCTGAAATAAACCTAATTATATCTTCATTTAGTCCCGGAGGGGCTGTCTCTGATTCAACATCCGTCACAAAACCATATTTATAATCCTTTAAAGATTCAGATATAATTTCATCTTCATTTATTTTCTTTGCTTCGCTCATACCCTAGATTCCTGTGTTGGATGAGATGATAAAAATGGATCACTTAAATCCATTAATTCGACTATATCTGCTAGCGATAATTCAGTTAGAGCCTCTTCAATAATATTACTCACCCTTTGCCATGGGATTTTTACTTTACAAACATTTTCTAATGAGCAACCACGGTTATTATCCAAACAATCAGCTATAGCAATGGGGCCTTCAACTGACGAAATTAAATCAGCTATAGTTATAGACTCAGGGGGCCTTGAAAGTGTATATCCGCCAGTCACCCCAAGCTTAGAGTGCAAAATTTCATCTTTAGATAATTTCTTTAGAATCTTACTTACGCTTGGTAATGGCAAACCTGTTGACTCTGCAATATCTGTAGCAGATAGATTGGCTTGAGGATGCCTTGCCATATAACTCATGGCTATCACAGCATAGTCGGCCATTCTACTTATACGTAACAAAAGAACCCCCCAGATATCTAAAGCGGACTAAATTGGTCCACTTTAGATATGCATTGAAAACAAAGTGTCAATAGAATAACAGCTAAAAGGCGTTTAATATATGAAATTTGCTTCTGTGCGAACCTTAATCTCACTAATTGATACCCCTTCAGCGCATTCTTCAAGATACATATTTCCTGATTTACAACTAAATACACCAAGATCTGTGATTATTAGGTCGACAACTCCAGCTCCAGTCAAGGGTAAGGAACAACTTTTGACCAATTTTGAGGAACCATCCTTGGCATTATGATCCATTAATACTATGACTTTTTTTGCTCCTGCAACAAGATCCATAGCACCCCCCATACCCTTAACCATTTTTCCTGGAATCATCCAATTGGCTAAATCTCCATTTTCAGCAACCTGTAGGGCACCAAGTATGGAAAGGTCCATATGGTTACCCCTAATCATTGCAAAACTCATGGCACTATCAAAGTAAACGGACTCAGGGAGCTCACTAATTGTTTGCTTACCAGCATTAATCAAATCAGGATCAACTTCGTTGGGACTAGGAAAGGGGCCCATACCAAGCATACCATTTTCGCTTTGTAAAATTACACTGATACCCTTAGGGACATAATTAGCAACTAAGGTAGGCATCCCTATACCTAAGTTTACATAATAACCATTTTGTAATTCCATAGCCGCACGTCGGCACATATCTTCTCGACTCCAGGCCATGATTCAAATATCCCCTACAGAAAAAAACTTGAAATAAATTATGACCCAGCCTTTATTCATTAGTAGTAACTCTCTCAATTCTTCTTTCAAACTTTTCACCTTGAATGACTCTTTGGACAAAAACTCCTGGCGTATGTATGTTATCGGGATCAAGGTCTCCAACATCAACTAAGTGCTCAACCTCAGCTACGGTCACCTTCCCTGCCATGGCCATTATTGGGTTAAAATTTCTTGCAGTCTTTCTGTAGACAAGATTCCCATCTTTATCGCCCTTCCAAGCTTTTATAATTGCAAGATCTGCGGTCAAAGCAGTTTCTAATATATGCTTCTCTCCATCAAATTCCCTTACTTCCTTTCCTTCTGAAATTAAAGTGCCCACACCTGTTTTAGTAAAAAATGCGGGAATACCTGCACCACCCGCTCTACATCTTTCAGCAAGAGTGCCCTGAGGATTAAACTCAAGCTCAAGTTCATTGTTTAAAAATTGTCTTTCAAAAGCTTTATTTTCTCCTACATATGAGGAAATCATTTTCTTTATTTGGCGACTTTGAAGTAATAGACCCAAACCAAAATCGTCAACTCCACAATTGTTACTAATTACTGTTAAGTTTTTAACATTAGATTCTTTTAAGGCAGCAATAAGGTTTTCTGGAATCCCACAGAGTCCAAACCCCCCTGCCATTATTGTCATACCATCATATAATAATTTGGAAAGTGCCTGACCAGGCCCTTGATATACCTTCTGTGACATGTTCTTACTCTCAAAAAACTTAAATACTTAACTAAACTTGTAACCTAGGCGGTACATAGTTACCACCCCCTTAGAATAATTGCAGAGCAAGTCTTTGACTTTAAAGAAAGCAAAATTGATGATATTTATTAGTATATCAATCAAAATTATGTTTTTTGCGTATACTGCGTATACTATGTAATATTCTTTTAAATATGCCCGTAATTAATAGTCTATATTTATTAAAGCAAAATTAGACCACAGCTAAAATGAAAAACTCGAAAAAAAATAATAACCAACACCCTGAAACTGATCTTACAACACTAGGACGAGATCCATTACGCTATGACGGAGCTGTTAATACGCCAGTTGTGCGTGCATCAACAATTCTTTATCCGACCGTAAATGCACTTCGTAAAAGTAGTGAACGTAATCTTGAATTACATAATCAAGCTGAAAATAAAATTACCTACGGTCGTCATGGAACACCAACAACATACGCGCTTACAGAGACTCTATCTAGTATGGACGGAGCACATCAAAGCTTCGTTTTTAGTTCCGGAAAAACAGCAGTTCTAGCTTCATTACTAGCTTTTCTTAAAAAAGGGGACCATATGTTAATGGTTGATAGCGCATATGGGCCCTCGCGTGAGCTAGCAAAAGGACTACTCAAACGTTTTGGTGTATCTACTGATTTCTATGATCCACAAAGTAATATAAATGAAATTGCAAAACATTTGAAGCCAGAAACAAAGGTTGTTTTTACAGAATCCCCTGGATCATTAACATTTGAAATACAAGATATACCTGCCATAGCAGAACTAACTCAGAAATCAGGGATTATTTTAATTACTGACAATACATGGGCATCGCCCCTTTATTGTAATCCTATAAACTTAGGAGCAGATGTATCTTTGCAAGCAGGAACAAAATATCTATGTGGGCATTCAGATGTAATGCTTGGTGTAGTAAGTGCGAATAAGGAAAGCTCCCCTGCAATTGCTCAAGCCTTTGAGGATCTTGGCGCATGCCCGAGTCCAGATGACTGCTATTTAGCTTTAAGAGGCATCAGGACTCTTGCAGTAAGGTTAAAACGCCATGAAAAAACCGCTCTTTTATTAGCCGAGTGGTTTTCGAAAAGATCTGAAGTTATTGATGTACTTCACCCTGCTCTCCCTAATTTTCCAAGTCATGAAATATGGAAAAGAGATTTTTCTGGTTCCTCTGGATTATTTGGAATTATTCTTAAACCTCATCACATAGATTCTGTAGAGAATATGCTAGAATCTCTGAATTTATTTGGTATGGGTTATTCTTGGGGAGGGTATGAAAGCCTCGCAATCCCTACATGGCCCTACAAACATAGAGAAAAATCATCTTGGGACCCTTCCAATATTTACTTAAGGATACACGCCGGCTTAGAAGATCCAGATGATTTAATCGATGATCTGTCTAGTGGTTTTAAGCTGCTAAAATCTTAAGCTTCAAAAAAACCAATTATTTTAATCTTGTTTAAATATTTTAATATTAAGCTAGATATACTAAAGCTCACCCTTCTTTAATTTTGCCGCAACATATTCAGCCTGACGTATAGCAAGAGTGACAATAGTTAGTGTTGGGTTAGCAGCACCACTAGTTGTAAATGCTGACCCGTCAGAGACAAAAAGGTTAGGAACATCATGTGCACAGCCCCATTTATCTAAAACACCATCTTGTGAGCGTTTGCTCATCCTTAGTGTACCAAGATTATGTGTAGATGGATAAGGTGGCGTTCTATGACTTCCTATGGCACCGACTGCACTATATAAATTTTGAGCCTGCTCATAAGCGTAATCTCTCATAGCAATATCATTAGGATGGTCGTCATAGTGAACATGTGCAACAGGAAGGTCCCATTGATCACGGTCCGTTTCTGACAATGTTATCCTATTTGATGATTGCGGCATATCTTCTCCAACAATCCACATACCGGCGGTATTAGCATAAGAATCCATAATTTCAGTGAATTCTGCACCCCATGCACCGGGCTCAACAAAACTAGCAAGAAATGACGGACCTAAAGCCAGTGTCTCCATGTAATATCCTCCAGAAAAACCTCGAGAAGGATTATGAGCAACCTCGTCAGCTATTAATCCAGCCATTGTTTCTCCTCGATACATATGAACTGGCTTATCAAATCGAGCATAAACAGAACCAGTTAGGTGGCGACAATAGTTTCTGCCTACTTCACCAGAGCTATTTGCAAGTCCTTGAGGAAACATTGAACTTTTACTCAAGAGTAGAAGCCTAGCAGACTCAATCGAATTACCGGCAACACATACTGCACACGCTGCCTGCCTATGCAAGTTACCATCAGAATCAACATATATAACAGCATCCGCTCTACCTGATGCATCATGAGTAATTTGAACCGCTTGAGAATCGGGCCTAAGCTCACATAGACCACTATCTATCGCTCGAGGTATTTCTCTAACTAGTGTGCTCCACTTTGATCCATTTTTATCTCCTTGAAAATTGAAGCCATCCTGAATAGATCCTGGACGTCCATCATAAGGCTCTGCATTAGTTGCGTATGGACCAGTTGCATAAAGTTTGTATCCGACTTTTTCTGCTCCATTAGCTAATACAGTATAGTTATTATTTGCTGGCAACGGAGGGCGGCCGTGTCTATGAGTAGAACCCATAGCTTTCTCCGCCAACTCATAATATGGCTCAAGCTCCTCCAGTGTAATAGGCCAATCTAAAAGACTAGCACCCTCCATAGTACCATATGTACTTTGGATTTTGAGCTCATAATCTAAAAAGCGAGGAGTAGCACCAGCCCAGTGAGTGGTTGTACCTCCAACTGCTTTGACTATCCAAGCTGGCAAATTGGGGAAGTCTTTCGAAACACGCCAAGTTCCACTTGTAGAACGACCGTCAAGCCATGCCATTTGATTGAATGCTTCCCACTCATCATTTACATAATCCGCTCCTGTTAAGTGAGGCCCTGCCTCTAAAAGAACGCATGGAATTCCTGCCTTTGTCAGCTCATAAGCAGTTGTACCGCCACCAGCTCCTGAACCAACAATTACAACAACGTTTTCATCGTTTCCGATCTTTTTCATTTTTTGGCCTCTTCGCTATACTCTGTTATGCGTGGCTGCGGCAACCAATCAAGGTCATTAAATCCTCGGTCAATATATCCCCCAAGGTCATAACTTGGGCCCTCATAACCCAGTATCTTCCAAACTTCATGATCGTTATATAAAGCTACCAGTCCATTACTATGGATAAGTGAGAAAAATTGAGAACCTTCAATAGCCTTTAAGTAAGCAACTGCAGAATCATCTGAATTAGCCTCATCAAAGATATCAGGATCTAACTCATTAATTCCCGACCTAAGCACTAAAGTCTGAGCAGGAGTTTGCGAAGCAGCAGAGAGGATAGCATCTACAGATCTTTCATAAGGTCCATCACCAAAACTTTCATGAGGGAACATAACACGTAAAACTCTTACTAAAATTCTTTTAGTTTCTTTATTAGTTTCAAAGGCTTCACTCATACTCTATTCTCCCTACTCAAACTGACTGCCATTCTTGCCTCAATCTGAGAAAATGTCGATATTTAATCTTTAAATTTGAGTGTCTTAACTCTATCCATATAAAATATCAATTATTTAAGACAATGACTTACAGCTAGTCATTACCATTAACTCTAAGAAAAGTCATCTTACTTATAGTATTGAAAGCAATTAATAAAATTAAAAAACAAAAACTAAGGAGAGCAAGCATAAGGAATTAAAAGCACACAGCAAAATATAATAAGAATGGTTTGGCGCGCCCCGCAGGATTCGAACCTGCGACCTATTGCTTAGAAGGCAATTGCTCTATCCAACTGAGCTAGGGGCGCACGAATTACTTAAATTTATGTCACTTAATAACAGGTTTTTTGTTAAAGTTATCAGCATATGATTTTGTCTTAAATATTTTTTCTTTAGGATTATTAACCAAAAAATCCAACCCCATACGTTTTGCGTAACCCTTTGCTTCCTCTAAAGTATTAAAGTAAAGCTTGATCTGCCCAAGAGTGCTATCTGAACTGGTCCACCCCATGAGATCGTCAATGGATCTATTAGCGACGGTAGAATACTCTAAAACCCATTTTTTTGAACTAGCCTGCCCTGATTGCATGGCATTTTTTGTAGGTCGATAAATCTTAGCTGGCTTCATAGTCTCTGTTCCAATTTCAACCCCTTAGTTTGGTCGGGGTGGACAGATTCGAACTGCCGACCCTCTGCTCCCAAAGCAGATGCGCTACCAGGCTGCGCTACACCCCGATCCACTAAAACGATACTAGTCGTTTTAGGCTTTTAAAGTAACTAAAACAAGTGTTACAATCAAAAAGCTAAGTTATCATATCAGAGATTGCAACTCTGGGGGAGCCCACTATGTGGCTGAGAGGTCAGTTGATCTGACGACCCCTCGAACCTGAACCGGCTTATACCGGCGTAGGAAAGGGTATTGACTATTATCAAACAAAATTCAAAAAAAGAAGATGAAATCTTTAGCATTATTAATGCTAAGGTAGCTTTCGGTGATACCGTGTTATTTGATAACCTTAATTTATCACTTTTTAAAAATAATATAACCTGCCTACTTGGCTCTAGCGGTGTAGGTAAAACATCACTACTCCGACTAATTGCAGGACTGATCCCGCAGGATCAAGCAACAAAAACTAGTGGCATAAAAGGAAGAATTGCCTTTATGGGGCAACAAGATTTTCTGCTACCCTGGTTAAGCATAATGAACAATGTGCTTCTTGGTGCACGCCTAAGAAAAGAGTCTCCAGAGACTGAAAAGGCGATGAAACTAATTCAAAGACTTGGCCTTTTACCACATTTAAACAAATCTACCGCCCAATTATCCACCGGTATGAGACAAAGAATTGCATTGGCTAGAACAATTATGGAAAACCAACCTTTAGTTCTAATGGACGAACCTTTTGCATCACTCGATGCAGTTAATAGATATAAAATGCAAAATATAAGCGTAGAACTCTTAGCCAAAAGTACTGTGCTTATGGTCACTCACGATCCATTGGAAGCTTTACGAATAGGAAACCAAATACTCATAATGCATGGTGATCCTGTAAAATTGACGCAGCTTAATACTGAAGAATTGGGGACCCTACCTAGGGACCTTACAGATAATCATGTGATTCGCTACCAGAAAGAACTTTTAGAATTACTCTCAATGGGTAATAAAATATGACTGCTATAAGATTAATACTTATTATAATTGGCTTAGGGACTGTATGGCAGATAATTGTATGGGCGTCCCAAGTACCACACTACATTCTCCCGAGCCCAATCAGGGTAATAGAAAGCTGGATTAATAATTATCTACTAATTTTAGATCATGCATCCACAACACTTATTGAAATAGGATTAGGATTAATTATAGGCACTATCTTCGGAACAAGTAGTGCATTAATAATAACTTGGTCAAATTCTTTGCGACGCTGGATACTCCCATTATTAGTAGCATCTCAAGCGATTCCTGTTTTTGCTATTGCACCTTTGCTAGTCCTTTGGTTGGGGTATGGCATGACTTCAAAGGTGGCGATGGCAGCACTAATAATATATTTCCCAGTAGTCGCAAGTTTATATGATGGTCTTAGAAGAACTGAAATTGGATGGCTTGACTTGGCTAAAACTATGGGTGCCAGCAAATGGTCAATTCTATTTCATATTAGAATACCGGCAGCATTGCCATCTATGGCTTCTGGCTTACGTGTTGCAGCCGCAGTTGCACCAATTGGAGCAATTGTAGGTGAATGGGTAGGAGCAAGCGCTGGCCTTGGATATCTTATGCTGCATGCAAATGGGCAGATGCAAATTGATCTAATGTTTGCAGCACTTCTCACACTAACAGTTTTTGCAGTTATCATATATTTTATTATCGACTATCTTCTAAGGATATTAATTCCTTGGCAAACCGAAACTTCTCTTGAAGATTACGAGGAAAGAAAATGAATTTTAAAAAATCTTTTGCCTCCACCATTAGTGTAATTGGGGCCTTATGTATTTTTACTTGCTTGATAAGCATCACAAATACTGTCAAATCGAGTGAAGAAGAACAGTTAGAAAAAATAACAGTTTTTCTTGACTGGTTTATAAACCCTGATCATGCACCTCTTTTTGTTGCCCTGGAAAAGGGGTATTTTACAGATGCTGGATTAGAAGTTAAATTAATTTCTCCATCAGATGCAAATGACCCACCTAAATTAGTTGCTGCAGGAATTGGTGATATAGCGATTTCTTATCAGCCTCAACTTCACATGCAATATGGTGCAGGCATTCCAATTAAGAGAATTGGGACTCTAGTTTCGACTCCATTAAATACTTTACTTACTCTTTCTGATAGCTCTATTAAAAGCATCGCAGATCTAAAAGGAAAGAAAGTAGGATACTCCGTTGGGGGATTCGAGGAAATATTACTTGGTGCAATGCTTGAAAAGCATGGACTAAAAATCAGTGATGTAACACTAATAAATGTAAACTTTTCTCTTTCTCCAGCACTTTTGAGTGGTCAGGTAGATGCAGTTATCGGTGCATACCGAAATTTTGAACTAAATCAGTTATCTATAGAGGGTCATAGTGGAAAAGCTTTTTATCTCGAAGAAGAAGGAATTCCTGCTTATGATGAATTAATTTTCATTGCAAGAACCGATGATCTTCATGAAGGGAAATATAGACGATTTATCGATTCTATTGAGCGTGGTGTACAGTTTTTAATAAATCATCCTAAGGATAGCTGGAAGCTATTTATAAAAGGAAGACCTGAACTAAATAATGAATTAAATATTAGGGCCTGGGCTGATACACTCCCCCGTTTTGCACTAAGACCTGGAGCTCTTGACCTTAATAGATATAAGAAATTTGCAAATTTTATGGCTTCTAGAGGGCTTATTGAAAAACCAGGCGTTGTAGAAGAATATGCTGTAGAACTAGATTAAGTTCTTATTAAATATAGTAGTATTCAATAATAATAAATTTCAGCATGATTCCTCAATTCACTCTTGGCAGGATGTATGAGAAGGATGATATAATGTACCTAACACTTATTTATTAATTTTATAATTATAGGGGAAAATATTTGTTTCGTTCGGCTTTACTATTTTTAGTTCTTTTTATTACATGGCTGGCTCTATCAGGTCACTATAGTATTTTCCTGTTAATCTCGGGGGTGGTTTGTGCAGGCCTGAGTACAATCTTAACTCTTAGGATGAACAAAATTGATAATCTCCCCCCTGAAGTTAACTTTACATATAGGTTGCCTTTATTTTGGATATGGCTCGCTAAAGAGGTTACTACCTCTGCCATTAGCGTTGCTTATCATATTTTACATCCTAAGCTACCAATTAATCCTATAATTCAAACTATATCTGCACAACAAAAAACAGATGTTGGCCTGGTGACATACGCTAACTCTATTACCCTTACCCCAGGCACATTAAGTACGAATGTAAATAAAGAGAGCATAGAAGTACATGCCTTAAGCAAAAACTTCATAGAAAGTTTAACAGATAGCGAGATGAATCTGAAGATTGCAAAACTCGAAAAGTCGCAGGAAACAGACTCATGATATTTATGGTAGCATCAGCCGCACTGCTATTTACGATACTCCTTGGTCTTACAAGGGCTTTTGCAGGCCCAACTGTTTATGACCGGTTATTGGCTGTCAACAATATGGGTACTAAGATTGTTCTATTAATAGCAGTAATTGGGTTTTTAATGGGGCGACCTGATTTCGTTGATATTTCTCTACTTTATGCACTTCTTAATTTTATAGGGACAATTGCTGTGTTGAGGTTTGTAAAACAGCAGCGTAGGCATGCAGATGAATAGTATTATTATAGATATATTTGGTTGGATCCTGATTGGTTCAGGAGCATTTTTTGTTATGACAGGAGGCCTTGGACTCCTAAGACTTCCTGACGTTTATTGCCGTATACACGCTGCAGGGCTCACAGATACTCTAGGAGCAGGACTTATGATGGTGGGCCTTATGCTTTATGCGGGGGCTACGTTAGTAACAGTAAAACTAATTCTAGTTTTAGTTTTTTTGCTTTTTACTAGCCCCACAGCTTCTCATGCTTTAGCCCATGCCGCAAGATTAGATGGTGTAGTCCCTTGGACCAAAAAAAATACAAAGGAGAAAAGAAAATAGATTTATATATAAACATTATTATCCTTATTTTTGTTTTGCTTACCGGCATAGCTGCAGTTTGGCTTAGAAATTTAGTAGCTTCAGCAATGCTACTAGGCATATACAGTCTATTAATGGCAACCCTCTGGGTTGTACTTGATGCTGTTGATGTTGCATTTACGGAAGCTGCAGTCGGGGCTGGTATTACTACAGCACTACTTCTATTTTCTATCTGGTTAACTGGAAAACACGAAAAAAAGTCCACCAAAAAACCATGGTTACCTCTTATTGGAGTCATTGCAACTGGTGGATTACTCATATTCGGAACAATTGGCATGCCAGACTTTGGTGACCCTAATGCTCCTGCACATTTACACGTTGCACCCTATTATCTGCAATATTCTGTATCTCAAACTACCTCGCCTAATGTCGTTACCGCAGTTCTTGCATCATATAGAGGGTTTGACACTTTAGGAGAAGTTACAGTCATATTTACAGCAGGAATTGGCGTACTAGCACTTCTAACAGGACTAAGAAGAAGGCGAAGATCTCAAAAGCTGGAGATTAAAAAATAATGAAAGATTATTTAGTATTACGCGTTGTATCTAAACTCCTAATACCGTTCATCCTACTCTTTGGTTTTTATGTCCAGATGCATGGAGATTATGGTCCTGGAGGCGGTTTTCAAGCTGGTGTAATTATTGCCTCTGCACTAATACTTTACGCAATAATATTTAATATTGGTATAGCTAGAAAAGCTGCTCCTATGTGGATTATTACATCTATCTCATGCGTTGGCTTATTACTATATGTAGGTGTTGGTATAGCCACTATGATAGCAGGAGGACAATTTCTTGAATACGGATTTCTATCAACGAATAGTGCGAGTGGAAATCATACGGGAATACTCATAATTGAGATTGGTGTAGGTATTACTGTTTCAGCAGTTATGCTTATGATCTTCTTTAGCCTGGCTGGCCGACGTTAGCATGGATATCCTAGAACAATTAAACTACTGGGCAGCAATTAGCCTAGCCATGGTAGGATTATTTACAATAATGTCGCGTGGACATTTGATAAAAAAACTAATTGGATTAAGCCTGTTCCAAACATCGGTTTTTCTACTTTTTATTACTATTGGGAAACTTTCTGGTGGCACTGCACCCATCATATCAAAAGATTTTTTATATTATTCCAATCCTCTACCTCACGTACTCATACTAACTGCAATTGTAGTCAGTATCGCTACTTTAGCAGTGGGTCTAGCACTTTCTGTCGCGATAAAACGAACCTATGGCACTGGAGAGGATGACGAACTGGAGGACCTTGACCGCAATGAAGGTGAACCATGATATCTGATCAATTGCCAATAATTCAGATAGTAATATTACTTGTGGCATCTCCACTTTGTGTAATTTTTAGAAATGGAAATTGGGCTTGGGCTATTGCAACTTTATCCACCTGGACAGTCCTCGGAATAGTTTCATTTCTAACTTTTAATATTATCCAAGAAGGTCCTATTAGTTACCATTTAGGAGGTTGGCGCCCGCCATTTGGGATAGAATATAGTTTAGATTCTCTTAACATTTACATTATCCTACTTATAGTCTTTATCGCCTCAATAATCCTTCCTTATTCCAAGGGTATAATAAAAAAAGAAATAGAACATAATAGAAGACATCTTTTCTATTCTATATTTCTTTTAGCGTTATTGGGTTTAATTGGCATAGCTGCTACAGGTGATTTATTTAATGTTTATGTTTTTCTAGAGATTTCTTCATTAGCCACTTATGTTTTGATTGGGCTAGGTCGCAAACGACAATCCCTAAAGGCCGCCTATCGATATCTTATTCAAGGAACTATAGGGGCAACATTTATACTAATTGGTATTGGCTTCTTGTATTCGATGACAGGAACTCTGAATATGTCTGACCTGTCAACAAGGCTTCAACCAATTATAGATACAAGACCAGTTATAGCAGGGATTTCAATCATAACTGTAGGTATACTAATAAAACTTGCTTTATTTCCCTTACACTTATGGTTACCAGCAGCATACACCCACGCCCCGACAGTTGTTTCTGCGTTTCTAGCCGCAGTTTCAACAAAGGTAGGGGCCTATCTGCTTCTAAGATTTATATATTCAATTATAGGACCAAGTCTAACTTTTGATTCTATTCCCCTACTTGAAATTCTTTTATCTTTAGCCTCACTAGCGATTTTGGTAGGGGCAATAATAGCTATATTTCAAAATGATATACGTCGATTACTTGCATTCTCAAGTATTAGTCAGATTGGATATCTTGTAGTTGGTATTAGTATACCCACTGTCACCGGTCTTACAGGGGGAATTGTTCACATTGCTAATCATGGTATCACAAAAGGAGCCATGTTTATGACAATTGGCTGCATAGCTTACAGCGTAGGTGAAACTAAATTAAAAAACCTTAAGGGTTTAGCTAAACGTATGCCATTTACTTCAGCAGCCTTGTTAATAGGAGGACTCAGTCTTATTGGAGTTCCTGGCACAGCGGGGTTTATCGGTAAATGGTACATAGTCCAAGCTGCTCTTGATTATGGACTTTGGCCTGTAGCAATAATAGTACTATTAGGTTCATTACTCGCAATCATATATGTTGGTAAAATTTTAGAATCTATATACTTCTCAAAGGGTGAAATAGTTTTTGGTAGAGTTGAAAAACTATCATTTTATCAGATCATTCCAGTATGGTTACTTATTATTGCTACCATATATTTTGGGATACATACGGATCTAACACTTGGTATTTCAATTGAGGCGTCAAACACTCTAGTGGGAGGACAATGATGCCTGAAGTGTTTACGATACTCTGCATAGCAATACCCTTAGGTGCGATTCCTCTTATAATAATATTTGGTAACCATCCAAATTTACGCGAATCTATATCTCTTTTCTCCTCAGCTGCTATGTGCGTAGCTGCCTCCTTAGTTGTATCAGAAGTTCTCTCTGGAGGAAGTCCAACAGTAATATTTTGGGAAATAATCCCGAACTTACCTTTGTTTCTAAAAGTAGAGCCTATAGGTGCCCTATTCTGTCTTGTGAGTTCATTTCTTTGGATTGTCTCAAGTCTATATTCTTTAGGATATATGAGGGCAAATAATGAGCAAAATCAGACTCGTTTTTTCGCTTATTTTTCTGCTGCCCTTGGATGCTCTGCAGGTATAGCATTCTCAGGAAATATACTAACATTATTTTTATTTTATGAAGCTCTAACACTTTCAACATATCCTCTTGTTACTCACTCCGGCACACCGGAGGCGCAACGTTCAGGTCGCATATATCTTGGCATATTACTTACCACATCAATTATGCTTCTATTACTGGCTATGCTTTGGACTTGGATAGAAATTGGATCATTAGATTTTATAAAAGGAGGTATACTTTCTGGAAAAGTTTCAGATGGCACTGCCGCAGTACTATTAATTTTATTTATATTTGGTGTTGGTAAAGCTGCGATAATGCCATTTCACCGGTGGCTCCCTGCTGCGATGGTTGCCCCCGCTCCTGTGAGCGCATTACTTCATGCAGTTGCTGTCGTTAAGGCAGGTGTCTTCACAATATTAAAACTTACATTTTATATCTTCGGATTTGATACCATAACAGAATCTGCGAGTGGTTCATGGCTTATATACGTTGCTGGATTTACTATAATTGCTGCTTCATTAGTAGCGTTACGAGAGGATAATCTTAAGCTCCGTCTAGCATATTCTACTATTGGGCAATTATCCTATATTGTTTTAGCTGCCTCGCTTGCTAATGCTCAGGCATTTAGTGCAGGTGCATTTCATATTGCTGCACATGCTTTTGGTAAAATAACTTTATTTTTCTGCGCGGGAGCAATCTATACTGCAATGGGTAAAACTAAAGTATCTGAGCTCAGAGGTATTGGGAGAAGTATGCCAATAACAATGACTGCTTTTATTATCGGTAGCCTTGTTATGATTGGTCTACCACCAACAGCAGGATTTGTTACAAAATGGAATCTTATTAATGGCGCCCTTAATGCCGATAACTGGTTTGCAATATCTGTTATTATTATTGGGACAATACTAACTACATCTTACTTAGCCCCAATTATAATTTTAGGCTTAAAAAGTGAAAGTCACCAAAAAAATAGTAGTAAAATATCAACCTATTCAGAAGCGCCTCTGACTATGCTTTTAGCTATAGTTATTACTAGCATCATCTCTATAACAATGTTTATTTATCCTGATTGGGCAACAGCTCTTTCAGAACTTGCAACAGAGGGACAATAAAATGTCTCATAAAAAAAATAGTTCTGATTACTGGCTAGCAAAAAGGAAAACTATACGAAAATTGTGGATGGTCCTAGTAATAGTACTTATACTAAGTGTTACCTCTGATCTATTATTTGATTCACACGGTAAATTTATTGTGAATGATACATTCGGGTTCAGCGCATGGTTTGGCCTAGGTTGTTGTGCTGCAATGATTTTTGTCAGTAAAGGGCTTGGATTTTTCCTAAAGCGTAAAGAAAATTTTTATTTTGATGATGGTGAAAAATCTAATTCATCTAAAAATAGTGGTGGGGAATAATAAATATGCTTTTTCCACCAGGACTAATTCTACTGATTGCTGGAGTTTTGATTTTAATAATTCCCAATAAAAATTCACAAAGATTAATAGCATTAGCTGCACCAGTATTTACATTGGCAATTATTTGGACAATTCCAGAGAATACACTCCTATCTCTTAGCTGGATAAGTAATGACTTAATAATATTAAAGCACGACTCACTAGGACGATTATTCGCGACTATATTTGCAATTATGTCCCTTATAGGGACCATTTATGCAATAGGCGCACGAATGAGAAGGAAGGAATTAAGTTCCACTTTTTTTTACGGAGGATCAGCAGTTAGCGCTTGCCTAGTAGGCGACCTTATTACGTTATTTATTTTTTGGGAAATTATGGCACTAGCTTCTTGCTATATAATCTTAAAGGGCAACACGCAAGCTGCTACAGCAGCAGGTAAAAGATATATAATCATTCATCTTTTTGGAGGCGCTCTCTTCCTAACAGGTATTGCTGGACATTGGATTGATAATGAATCTATTACCTTTCAAGCAATGGCTCTTAATACCCCTGGGCACTGGTTAATACTAGCAGCTTTCTTGATTAATGCTGGAGCACCACCCTTTTCCTCCTGGCTGCCCGATGCATACCCTGAATCTAGCCCCGCAGGTATGGTTTTTCTATCAGCGTTTACGACTAAAACAGCGGTATATGCAATCTTAAGAGGATTTGCAGGAGAAGAGGTGCTAATTTATTTCGGACTATTTATGGTTTTTTATGGGATCCTTTGGGCACTTCTTGAAAATGATATGAGACGAATACTGGCCTACAGTATTGTTAACCAAGTTGGGTTTATGATTACAGGAGCAGGAATTGGATCCGCATTAGCTATAAATGGAGCTACCGCTCATGCTTTTACACATATTATATATAAAGCATTACTATTAATGTCTGCTGGCGCAGTATTGCAAATGACTGGGAAAAGTAAATGCATAGAACTAGGTGGTCTCTATCGGACCATGCCGTTAACAACTATGTGCTGTATAATAGGGGCCTTATCAATATCTGCTTTCCCACTAACCTCAGGATTTATATCTAAATCAATGATAACCGAGGCTGCGTCAATAGGTCACCTCTCAATTGTTTGGTACCTGCTTGCAGCAGCATCTGCAGGGGTATTCCTACACGCAGGCATAAAATTTCCCTGGTTTGTCTTTTTTCAGAAAGACTCTGGATTACGCCCAAAAGAACCAGCGCTATTAATGCAAATTGCAATGATAATAGCAGCTATACTCTGTATTATTATCGGTATATTCCCTAGTATTCTCTATAAAATATTACCTGGAAATATTGATTACATTCCTTACTCGGGAGGACATGTGGGGACTCAATTTCAATTACTATTATTCTCAGGACTGGCGTTTTTCTTATTCCTACCTTTAATGAAAAGAACTAATACTATAACATTAGATTTGGACTATATTTATAGAAGGCTAGTCCCCTATATAGCCAATAATATTTTATATATAAATATAAAATTAAGACCAAGAATCAAAAATACTTGGGAAATATTAATCTCTTGGTCACTGACAAGATTAAATATAAACAACAGACAAACTCTTAAAGCAATATCAAGTGTTACTGCAGGATTATCTGCCTTTTGGGTTGTGATAATTCTATGTATATGTCTATTAGTTTATTATAGCTAAGATACTACAAATATTCACTAATAGAGACTATAAGCTAAAATCAAATCTTAATAATAATTAACTTAACTGATATATAAAATATAATGGAATAAATCATGGAAATATCTGGTGAAGTCAAAATTCCTTTCAGCCAGCAATCTGTATGGGATGCACTTAATAATCCTGAAATACTAAAATCCTCATTGCCAGGCTGTGAAGCAATAGAAAAAATCTCAGATGTTGAATTTACAGCCAAGATTTCAACAAAACTCGGACCAGTAAGAGCTAAGTTTAACGCAAAAGTTAACTTAAGTGACCTGGACCCACCCAACAGTTATAAAATTTCTGGAGAAGGTCAAGGTGGGCCAGCTGGATTTGCATCCGGCAGTGCGGCAGTTTCTCTATCTGAGACAGATGGAGAGACGCTTTTATCTTATAATGCAGAGGGTAATGTTGGAGGCAAATTAGCACAAGTAGGGTCCCGGCTAATAGAATCTGCATCACGAAAACTGGCAGATGAATTTTTTAAAAATTTCGCAGATACTTTAACTGCTCAACAAAACGGAGCTGAATCTAGAATTGAAAAACAAGGCATTCAAAATCCAGAAGTAAGTATTGAAAAAAATGTATCAAAAGAAAGAAAACACTCTGGTATACCCTTTAGGGTTTGGACTGCCTGTATTTGCGCAGCAGCAATTATATTAATTCTGGCACTCACCTTATAATACGGAGATCTAATTTGTTACTTATTTCGGTAGTGAATGAAGATAGCGGGATAATAGGTAATATACTAGAGATGACCGAGAAACTGTCGGAGTTTAGTATACGTGTTGCTGTTGCTATGTATGAACCAAATTCTGAGATCGATAAGAAAGGTAAAGACACAAAATATCATCAAGAGTGTGGAGCAAAAATAACTATAGCTAATACCCTTAACCGAAAGGTAAGTCTAACAAAAAGAGAAGACAAGAATACCTATATTGATGATATAGATAAACTTAAAGAAAATGATTTAGTCTTTATTATAGGATATAAAGACGCACCTAAAGATAATAGTATATTTTTACAAAAAAACGGTAATCTGTGTCTTAAATTAAACCCCTCATACTCTAAGGTTAGGGAAATTGTGGGAATTAAGAGTATAACTGATACCATTCATACAATAGTATCTGGAGAAAAATAGTGAGTGAAGAAACCCCGCAATCAGTAAATGATTTCTTAGGACTCCTATCTCAAAATTCATATATCGCTGATCGTAATCTTGCAACTACCTTATTTGTTTCTTTTCAGTTAGGAAGGCCTCTTTTTATAGAAGGTGAAGCAGGGGTAGGAAAAACAGAACTTGCTAAAGTTCTATCACTATCTCTGGGACGTAACCTAGTCCGCTTGCAGTGCTATGAAGGTCTTGACATATCATCTGCTGTTTATGAATGGAACTATGCGCGTCAAATGATAGAAATTCGTCTTTCAGAGGCTGCTGGTGAAATTGATCAGCAAAAGTTAGAGGTAGAGCTTTTTTCTAAAAAATTTCTTATTCCCAGACCCCTCTTACAATCAATAGAAACAGACTCTAAAGGCCCACCTGTACTTTTAATAGATGAGATAGATCGTGCAGATGAACCCTTTGAAGCATTTCTGCTTGAATTACTCTCTGATTTTCAGATCACCATCCCAGAAATAGGCACGTTGAAGGCTACAAAACCACCTATTGTAGTTATTACCTCTAATCGAACTCGTGAAATTCACGATGCACTTAAACGCAGATGTCTCTACCATTGGCTTGATTACCCCAAAGCAGATAGAGAATTAGCTATTTTAAAAACAAGAGTACCGGGGCTTGATGCAAATCTAGCTAAAAACATTGTCAATTTCGTCCAGAATATTAGGAAATTAAATTTATTCAAATTACCTGGTGTTGCAGAGACAATTGATTGGGCGAGATCTTTAGAAGTATTAAACGCAAAATCCTTGGATGCTTCTCTAGTAGACACAACTCTTGGTGTGCTACTAAAGTACCAAGATGACATTGAGTCTTTCCGAAAAGAAGATATCGAAAAATTATTAGAAAAAATATAATAAATATTGAAAAGTAAAATCACTTAATTACAAATTTATTTCGAATAAATTGTTTTCTAAGGGCCGATGAAAAAAATTAATGAAGATATCTTATCTATTGCAGAATCCTGGATAAATCAAGGACGGGAGATTGCTATAGCGACTGTGATTTCTACTTGGGGATCATCTCCTCGACCAATAGGAAGCCAACTTTTAATTGATGAAATAGGAGAATTTGAAGGCTCCGTTTCGGGCGGCTGTGTTGAGGGAGCGGTAATAGATAAAGCGAAGTCAATTATTAAAACAGGCCTAGCTGAAGTTATTGAGTTTGGAGTATCTAATGAAGAGGCCTGGGAGGTAGGCCTCTCATGTGGAGGTAATATTAGAATACTCATCACCGCAATAAAGGAAGAAGAAATAGATGTTCTTGTAAAATTGAATTCTTTACGCGCCTTAGAATCACCAATTGCTGAATGTGTAGATATTCATACAGGAACAAGATCACTTGTTAATGAAGAAGATGAAATATTTGGAGATTCTATTCATTTAGAAGTATTAAAAACTGCTGGCAAAGCATTAAATGAAAAAAAGAGCTTATTATATAAAAATAATAATACAGAAATTTTTATTCATATACATTCACCACCCATACATACTGTTATTATAGGCGCGACTCACATTACACAAATACTATGGCAGATGTTATCACTGATAGGTTATAAGGTAAGTATAGTTGACCCGAGGAAAGGATTCTCTTCATCAGATAGGTTTAAAGAAGCCCAAATTTATAATGATTGGCCGGATGATTACCTAGATAAAAATCCAGCATCTTCATCTACAGCAATTATAACACTTACACATGACCCGAAAATAGATGACCCTGCGCTAGAAATTGCAATATTATCATCTGCATTCTATATAGGAGCACTAGGCAGTAGTCGCACTCATGAGAAAAGAGTAAATAGACTCATAAAAAAAGGTTTAAAAGAAGAAGATATAGGAAAAATTAAGTCTCCTATAGGATTAGATATAGGATCAAAGTCACCATCTGAGATTGCAGCCTCTATCGTAGCAGAAGTTATAAAATACAGCCATAAGAGGGTTAACGACAAATGAAATTTGGTACATTAGCTCTCAATCAGGCAAAAGGTGCTATTCTCGCTCACACAACACGTTTAGATAAAAAGGTCCTTAAAAAAGGACATATATTAGATGATAATGATATCTTGTTACTCGAGGAACATGGCCTTAAAGAAGTTACATGCGCACAACTTGAATATAACGACATACCAGAAAATGAAGCATCACACCTACTAGCCATTTCCTCTGCAGAAAATGGCGTCAAGGTTGGAACACCCTTTGCTGGGAGATGCAATATTTACTCTAATTATGAGGGCTTAGTCTTAATAAATTCCTGTAGTGTGGATTCTATTAACCTAGTTGATGAAACTCTTACATTAGGTACTCTCCATACCTTTGAGAAAGTTGAAAAAGGACAGATAGTTGCAACTGTAAAGGTTATTCCATTTTCAACACCCAAGCCTGTAGTGGATGAATGTGTTTCTATTGCCAAAAAGGGAAAGCCAATAATTGAGGTTGTACCTATAAAAAAACTTAAAATTTCCTTAATACAGACTCGCTTACCCGGGACTAAAGAAAGTATTCTAAATTCTACTAGTCAAGTGATTAGTAGAAGATTATCAGCCCTTAATAACTATATTGATCAAGAAATTCGCTGTGATCATAACGAAAAAGATATATCTATATCGCTTCAGAATGAGATAGAAAAAAATATTGATTTAATTATTATTGCTTCTGCCTCCGCTATTGTAGATCGCCGTGATATAATCCCTCAATCTATTATTCATACCGGTGGTAATATAGAACACTTTGGAATGCCTGTTGACCCAGGAAACTTATTACTTTTAGCCAACAATGGAGCAACTAAAATAATTGGCCTACCTGGTTGCGCTCGGTCTATAAAACTTAATGGCTTTGATTTAGTTTTACAAAGGCTAGCTTGCGGAATAAATGTTAGCTCTAAAGATATAATGTTAATGGGAGCCGGAGGCCTACTAACTGAAATAACCTCAAGACCTATGCCAAGAGATAATATAGATAAAGAAACAATTAAAATTTCATCAGATAAAATAAGTAAAACCAAAATAAAACATATTGGCGCAATCATACTCGCCGGCGGTCAATCAAGGCGTATGGGAAAAATTAATAAGCTACAGGAAAATATTAATGGAAAGCCGATGGTATCTCACACTGTTGATACGGTAATAGAAGCTGGCATTAAACCGATAATAGTCGTCACTGGGTATGATTCTTCAGCTATAAAAAAGTTATTAAAAGATAAAAAGGTAACATTCGTCCACAATGCTAGTTACGATAATGGAGTAAGTACTTCTTTAAAAACAGGTATACGCGCTCTTCCAAATGGTATTGATGGAGTAATCATAATCTTAGCAGACATGCCGGATATCAAAGAGGAAGTATATTACGAACTAATTGACAAATTTGACCCTGATAATGGAAAATTAATTGGCGTCCCTACTTCAAAGGGGAAACGGGGGAACCCAGTGCTTTGGGGATCTAAATTTTTCCCTTATATTTTAGAGGTCTCGGGAGATGTGGGCGCTCGCCATCTTATTGGAGAGTTTAGTGATTATGTTTATGAAATTGAATGCAATCAATCAGTAATAACTGATATTGATACTCCTATCGCTTTAGAAAAGATACGCAAAGGAAAACCACAGGGAATCAAATAGTGAGTAAAGACCCTAACAAAGAACAAATCCTTTTAACTCCAGGACCACTAAATACACATATAGAAGTAAAAGAATCGATGCTAGTCGACTGGGGGTCACGGGATAAAGATTTCATAGCACTTACTAGAAAAATTCGTCAAAGATTACTCAAAATATCCGGTGCTTATAATACCCATACATGTATTCCGATACAAGGCAGTGGAACATTTGCAATAGAAGCTGCCCTCAATACCCTTACATCTAAAAAAACACATACCCTGGTTATTAAGAATGGAGCATATGGAGAAAGAGCAAGTAAGATTCTAAATCGTCTTGATCGACCAATTATAGCACTGAATCATCCAGAAGACCGCCCTATTGATCCTGAATTAATACAGGATGCTATATTTAAAAATAAATCTATATCCCATGTATTTTTAGTTCATTGCGAAACAACAACTGGAGTTCTAAATCCACTTAATGAAGTATCAAAGATTGTTCAAGATTCAGGAAAAATACTTATTTTAGACTCTATGAGTACATTTGCAGGGATACCATACGATATAAGTAGAACACCAGTAGATATATTAATTGCATCTAGCAACAAATGCATCGAGGGTGTTCCTGGAATTGGATTTGTTATAGCAAGAGAAGAGTTACTCTCTAATTTCCACTCAAATAGTAGCAGTATAAGTCTTGATATATTTGATCAATGGGCTGAATTTGAAAATTCAGGTCAATGGAGATTTACACCCCCAACTCATGTGCTGGCTGCACTGGACAAGGCTCTAGATATTCTTGATAATGAAGGAGGGGTTGCAGGAAGGTTTGCAAGATACTTTGAGAATTGTAAAACATTAGTTGATGGAATGAAAAAAATAGGGTTTAGGTCCTTATTAAATGACGATATTCAAGCTCCTATTATTGTTACATTCCACATGCCATCTAATCCCAAATTCAATTTTGATAATTTTTTTGAAATTCTTAGAAAAAAGGGGTTTACTATATATCCTGGGAAACTGACGAAGTATCCTACTTTTCGAATAGGCTGTATAGGCAATATAAGTTATATAGACATAGAAAAATTTATTTCTGAAACACGTGCAGCACTGAGCATTCTTAATATCGACCCTAACCAGGAGTCGCTTTATAATTAGATGATAATGAATTGATTTATTTAAATATAGTTTTGTAACTATTTTATCAATCAGGATCTTGATGAGGTTTTTTTAAGGAGATAAACATGTCTAAAGAACAACAGAGCAAAAAAGTAGCCTTTCTTGGTCTAGGAGTTATGGGATATCCAATGGCGGGTCATTTAGCATCAAGTGGATATAATATAACTGTTTATAACAGGACAAGTGCAAGATCAGAAAAATGGATTAATGAATTTAAGGGTAATAAAGCAGACTCTCCTGCTGAAGCCAGCCAAGGTAAAGATATTGTTTTTTGTTGTGTTGGGGCAGACCCTGACTTACGGCAAGTTATCTATGGAGACAACGGAGCCCTAAAAGGAATGAATTCTGGGTCAATCTTTGTTGACCATACAACAGCTTCAGCAGAAATCGCAAAAGAACTATCAGATGAGTTCCAAAGACATGAAATAAGTTTTCTTGATGCACCTGTTTCCGGAGGACAAGCAGGAGCAGAAAATGGAGCCCTAACTATAATGGTTGGTGGCACAGAGAATGCATTTAATGAGGCTCACCCTGTAATGGATGTGTTCGCTCGCAATATTACTTATATGGGCCCCGCCGGATATGGCCAGCTCACTAAAATGGTTAATCAAATATGTATCGCAGGTGTACTTCAAGGACTTTCTGAAGGCATAGCATTTGCTCAAAATGCAGGACTAGATGGCGAAAAAGTCCTAGAAGTAATATCTAAGGGGGCAGCTCAATCATGGCAGATGGAAAACCGTGGGCATACTATGCTGAAGGGTGAATTTAATTTTGGCTTTGCAGTAGATTGGATGCGTAAAGATTTGAATCTCTGTTTATCAGAATCAAATAATAATGGATCTAGGCTACCAATGAGTGCTTTGGTAGATCAGTTTTATGCTCATGTACAGAAGCGTGGTGGGGGTAGATGGGATACCTCAAGCCTTATAGATTTATTACAAAATAAATAAATTTTTTCTCATATAATTAGAGGTTTAAATTTAAGAGATGTGAGGCAGCACGTCTTGACCAAAAACTTTTATTCCGCTCTCAAAATTATTCCAGCTAAACATAAAACCATCAGCTCCTGTCTTTTCAGATAATTCTTGGATCTTCATAGCCACAGTTTTTGGAGAACCGTGTATAACAGGGATAATATTGAATGCAGCGTTTCCATCTTCTAGAGACTTATCTAAAGATGACCGCATAGCCTCACTTGTACCTCCAGGGTTCGTATCTAGGCTTGCGCTAGAAATCTGATTACTAATAGCCACTTTATCTGCTTTTGCAATTATATCTTCACCTATCTTCTTAGCAAGCTGGTCTGAAGACTCCACAATCATATGAAACAAAAGGTATGTTCCATATTTTTCTTTATGGCCTTCTAACTTTTCTTGCTCTAGTTTTTTCAACATCTCTGGATGACCAAACACAAAACGAAAATCTGCGAATTTACGACAAAAATCTACCCCGCTTGGTGACTGACCAGCACTAAATATTGGAATTTCGCAGTCAGGAGTTGGGAAACAATGACAGTCTTTTAGATCCCAATAATTACTCTGTCTTGTACATTTACCAGTTGACCACAAGTCTTGCAAAACGTTCAGATATTCAGAGGCAAAATCATAACGATGTTCATAGTAATCATCTCCAGGCCATAACCCCATCTGCTCATATTCTGGTCGATTCCATCCAGTTACAATATTCAGCCCCACCCTCCCTTTACTAATATTTGATAACGTTGCCATCGTCCTTGCAGTATATACGGGATGCAAAGCTAATAATGCGACCGTCGGAACAAAGGTGATATTTTTTGTTTCAGTAGCTAGTGCCGCGATTAATGTAAAAGGCTCAAGACAGTGATCCCAGTAGCCTGTTGCACCACCAAAACCTCTAAACTTAATCATGGGTAAAGCAAAAGATAGACCCTGTTTCTCGGCCTCAATTACAATAGACCTTTGATGCTCATAAGTTGGCAAATAAGGCTCCAGAGCTTCAGAAAGCACATAACCATTACTTCCATTAGGAAGGAAAACACCAAACTTCATTACATTCACCGCTCAAGTGTTTATGATTAGTCCATGGATAATAGACTCTATTTAATTAATCATATTAATATAGAACAAGGAATTATTATATAATTAAAATATATAGGAGTAAATCTATGGCTATTGCAAAAACAATGAATCATGTCGGAATAACTGTAACCGATATTGATGCAGCTGCAAAATGGTATAGTTCAATTATCGAATGTAGTATTCTTATGAATCCAACACTTATTGTGGACGATGGAGGATATTTCTCAAAGATCGTAGCCGATATATTTGGAGAGGGTTTTGAAAGTATTAAGATGGCGCACCTTTCAACAGGTGATGGGATAGGAATTGAACTATTTGAATTCAGTAAACCAAAGACCACTAAACCTGAAAATAACTTTGAGTATTGGAAAACTGGTATTTTTCATATCTGTATCACTGATCCAAATATTGAAGAACTTGTTGAGAAAATAGCAACTACTGGCGGTAAAAAACGTTCTCAGATATGGCAATTATGGCCAGAAAAGCCTTATAAAGTTTGCTACTGTGAAGACCCTTGGGGAAATATTATAGAAATTAGCTCACATAGCTATGAGCAGACTTGGTCAAATTATGAAAAACCTCACCAACATTAAAATATTTGGATATATTTCTTTGAAAAAAATATAAACAATGAAACAACTATAACTAACCAACCATCTAATTATTTATGAATTAATAGCCTTTGCAAATATAGAGCGTCTATTTAATTAATGACTCAATCTAACACTAAGTCCAATAAAGAAATTAAAAAGGTAGCGGTAGTCGGTTCAGGCATTGCTGGCCTTATTACCGCATGGCTCTTATCAAAAAAATACTCTGTTACGCTATTTGAGAGTAATAATTATGTTGGAGGGCATAGTAACACCGTAGAAGTATCCTCGAATAATAATAGCTATAATATAGATACAGGATTTGTTGTCTTTAATACAATTAATTATCCTAACTTATGTCAATTACTAGATTATCTAAATATAAAAAGTGTTGATAGTAATATGTCATTCTCAGTAAGTATGGGTGATCCAAATCTAGAGTATTGCAGTAATGGTTTTGATGGATTTTTTGCCCAAAGAAAGAATATTTTTGCAATATCCCATTGGTGTATGTTGATCGATTTATTGAGATTTTATAATTCAGGAAGACAATTTGTGAATATTGACGATCATCAGAAGACGGTAGGAGATTTTCTTTATGAGTGTAATTATAGTAAAAAATTCATAGAGTATCATATTCTTCCTATGATTGGTGCTATCTGGTCTGTTCCCCTCTCAACAGCCACTGATTTTCCCATATCCAGTGTCTTTTCTTTTTTTAATAATCACGCTCTATTACAATTTAGAAATCGGCCTATTTGGAAAACAATTAAAGATGGAAGTAGATCATATGTTACAAAGCTGGTTCAAGATATGAATGCTTCTATTTTCTGTAATAGGGAGGTTGTAAAGGTTATAAGAGATAGTAATGATATATTAGTTGAGGATCATCTAGGTAATAGAGAAAGCTTTGATGCAGTAATAATTGCTACACATGCCGATGAGGCTCTTACGATCTTAGATCATCCGACTACCTTAGAGAAAGAGCTTCTTGGATCAATAAAGTATCAAGAAAATAGAGCAGTTCTACATAAAGACCCATTATTAATGCCCCGAAGGAAGAAAGCGTGGTCTTCTTGGAACGTTTTAAAACCAAATTTAAATTCTAATAATATTAATGTTACATATTGGATGAATAACCTTCATAAAATAAAGGGTTTTCCAGATATTTTCCTAACACTTAATCCTGTTATTGAACCGAATAAAGATAGTATTGAAAGAGAATTTTTATATCATCATCCAATAATTACATCATCAGCTATTTTGGCAAGAAAGAAACTGGACCTATTACAAGGCCAGGGAAATATATGGTTTTGCGGGAGTTACTTTGGCTACGGCTTCCATGAGGATGCATTGTTATCTGGGATTAAAGTAGCAAGGTATTTTGGGGTGCGACAACCATGGTAATTGGCTGTCTATAAAAGTTTGGTAGTATAGAGAATATGTATTATTGCAAAATAGCGATTATTTAATATGCAGGAAGGTTTATATCGAGGAACCGTTATACACCGTCGTATCAAACCAGTACGTCATCGTTTTGCCTATCGTGTAGTATCTATTTTATTAGATATAGATATGATAGAGCAGAGACTTTCTAAAACAAGACTCTTCTCATATAACAAGTTTAATTTATTTTCTTTCTACGATAATGATCATGGACAAAGAGATGGAACTTCATTGCGCAAATGGGTTGATGAAGAATTGAGTAAACAAAGCATAAATTTAGATGGCGGAAAGGTATATTTATTTTCTATGCCACGTATTCTAGGTTATGTATTTAACCCTTTAAGTGTGTTTCTTTGTTATAAAAACTGTGGAACATTGGGTGCAATTATATACGAAGTAAAAAATACACATGGCGAGCAACATTGCTACACAGTAGAAATATTAGAATCAGAACTGGAATCAGGTACAATTATACATGAAAAAGAAAAAACATTTTTTGTATCTCCCTTTATAGGAATGGAAGCCCGCTATCGTTTCAGAATAGCCACAAAAGATAAACAGCTCTCGTTTTTCATTAGAGTTTATAGTGCTATAGGAGACTTGATGGTAGCGACTCTAAGAGCAGAAGCATTCCCACTATCTGATTGGTCTTTATTGCTTGTTTTTGCCAAAGACCCAATTATGACCTTTAAAGTTGTATTTGGTATCCACTACGAAGCCTTAAAACTTTGGCTTAAACGCGTTCCTTTTCATAAGCATATACCCATACAAGATTTAAGGAGTTAAGATTTGTCTATAGCAGATGGTATTCAAGATAATAATCGAGAGGTTTATTTTTCTTTGTTAGAGACTGTAGAATTAAAATTTATAAAATTGCTTCTACAAAGAATACGCTTTGGTTCACTGTCGGTAAATTTTCCAGGAAATGTCAATATGACATTTATAGGTAAAGAATCCGGGCCGGACGCACAAATTAAAATACAAAAAACTAGAGTGATTCGACGATTATTCTTTTCAGGCAGCTTGGGTTTCGCCGATTCATATATAGATGGTGACTGGGAGACAGAAGATCTAACAAAACTATTAGAGTTTGCTGTTATTAATACTTCTGCATGGGGTAGGCTTCAAAAAGGGATCAGAGTTATACGTTTGATTAATAAAATTAAACATTTTCTTAGAATGAATACAAAAAATGGAAGTAAGAAAAATATTGCTGCTCATTATGATCTTGGTAATAGTTTTTATAAACTTTGGCTTGATAAGACTATGTCTTACTCCTCTGGAATCTTTGATGAAGACATATCTGATTTAGAATCTGCACAGATTCGTAAACACGAAAGACTTTTAGGTTTATTAGACACTACAAAATCTAAATCTGTATTAGAAATTGGTTCAGGCTGGGGGAGTTTTGCCTTATTTGCAGCTTCCAAGGGAAATCATAAGATTAAAGGTATAACCATATCAGAGGAACAATATAAAGAAAGTATAAAACGGTTAAATGAAAGTAAGATGAATGATCAAGTTCAGTTCTGCCTTCAAGACTATAGAGATATAACCGGAAGTTTTGATAATATTATATCTATTGAAATGATAGAAGCCGTTGGTGAATCATATTGGGAGACTTACTTTAAAAAAGTCGCTGAGGCTCTAAAGCCAGGAGGCAATTTTGTGATCCAGGTTATTACAATTAAAGATGATATATTTTATGACTATAGGGAAAGAGTCGATTTTATTCAGCGATATATATTTCCTGGTGGTATGTTGCCATCAAGAAAGAAATTAATTGAACACACAAGAAAAGCTGGATTCAAGTGGGTAAATGAAAAATCATTTTCTCAGGACTATGCTAAAACCCTTAAAGCATGGTCATCTAATTTTGAATTATTCAAACCAGAAATAGAGAATTTAGGTTTTGATGAGAAGTTTTTTCGGTGTTGGAGATATTATTTATCTTATTGTCAGGCAGGATTCAAAACTGGCCATACTGACCTTCTTCAGATCGTTCTCAGTAGATAATTTTTTAAATTTAGGTGGGGAGATCAAATGAAACTAAGTGAGTTCAAGAACACAAAACCAAGATTTCTACTAGAAGAGTATTTTGTAGGAAATTGCAAAGCATGGGGAGTTTTTGAAAGTCGTAGAGGGAAAATTAAGAACCAATTCTCTGTTGATATTAAAGGCACGTGGGATGGTCAAAAACTCATTCTTAATGAAGATTTCATATTTTCTAATGGGCATGTCGATAATCGTTTGTGGACGATAACTAAAATAGGTAAATACGGTTATCAGGGCACAGCTGAAGGCGTTGTGGGCAAGGCAGTCGGGGAAGTGTCAGGCCAAGCATTTCGTTGGAATTATAAATTTAAACTTCAAGTTGGGACCAGGAAATTTATAGTTAATTTCGATGATTGGATGTTTTTGCAAGATGAAAAGATATTAATTAATCGTGCAGTTCTGAGAAAGTTTGGATTTGTTGTTGGACGTGTTTGGTTATTCTTTGAACGCAGTTAGAGCTCACTTAAGGTCTTTTCACTTTCTTGAATATCTCGACATCAATGGAAAATAAATACGATAAGGTAAAATACTCAGAAATTTCATAGTCATAGAGAGCCTATAGGGAAAACTAATCTCAAAGGATTTTTTATCAAGACCCCTGACAATCTTATTAGCTGCATCCTTACTAGACATTATCATAGGCATATGAAAAGAATTTTTTTGTGTTAATGGTGAATCCACAAAACCAGGACAAATTACTTGAACTTTTACCCCTTTTTTGACAAATCCCAACCTAAGGGACTCAGCTAAATTAATTATTGTTGCCCTACTTGCCGTATAAGAAGGTGCGTATGGTAGTCCACGATAACCTGCAATTGAAGACATTAACGCTAAATGCCCAGACCCTCTCTCAAAAAAACTATCTTTAATTGTAGCAATGCAATTAATTGTTCCCATCACATTAATATCGATTGTTTTTTTTGAAACTTCAAAATCAAAACCATCCTTCTCAGGTTCATAAAAACCAGCATTCAATATAGCTAAATCTATTGGACCAATTTTATCCTCTACCTCTTTAACTAACTTATCTACGTCGGGTTTCGAAGTAATATCAACTGGAAAAGGATGACAGTTATTACCAATCTGTTCTCTCAACTTTTCTAAATTCTCTCTACGCCTAGCTGATGCAACAACCTGCCATCCTTCCGTGGCCAGTAAAATACATAATTGCTCACCGATACCTGAGCTAGCACCCGTTATCCATACAACTTTATTTAAATTTTTAGAACGTTTCATAAGATAGTATTTTTTAAATTTCACAGATTATTAAGAATGTAATTAACACTATTCTCAATGATATAGCGCATGACTTCTAATTACATAATAATATATAACTATTACTTAATATTTAGAGTAGTAAAGAATACTGCTCAATACGAAAGTAGTGCCTAAGTTATGCTTTTATTATTTAAAACAAATACTTAGACTAAAAATTAAGTGACTAGAAAATTTTACTAGGTCCACAATAGAGCACATTAACACTTCATGATTGGCCAGGCTTCTTTATATGCAATTTCTGGCCTTAGTATTTCCCAAATAGAATATAAAACTTCATGAGCTTGCCATGTTTCTTTTGATAAAATCCTTACAGTAATAAAATTATCAATACGACTTACAGCTATTTTGCTATTCTCTAATTTTTTTCCTAATTCAAAAATTTTATCTTCAACACCAGACGATAAATCATGAGCATAAGAAAATACTGTAGCCATATGCAAGTAACCACACCATAGCCTATAAAGCGCTTGGACATCTTGTAAAGTAGGAAGATCTATCCGATCTAAAACAACTGTTCTACCGTCAATAGAAACTTGGAATTCACTAGTAAGACTATCGAATTTAAAAATTTCTCCATCACCGAAATGTATACGGCCTGCCGAGATCATATCAGTAGCAAATAATCTTGAGGTACGGTGTAAAGATATACGATTTATTCTTTGAACTTTACTTCTTTCAAACGGTATTGCTTCATCTGGAAGATATTCAACCAAACTATTTTTGTCAGCCACTATATCAACTATTTCTCGTGAAACCTTCCCATCAAGACATTTATAAAACTTACTGGAGGCGGTTGTGGTGAATAAGCATCTTGCACCCTCTTCTATTTTTGCATGAAACTGAGAAACGTCTCCCTCAACAAAACCTCCACTACTATTTAATAATAACATATACGGTTGGTCATCATGATTTTGATAATGAGTAGGCTGCCACTGATATGGAATTCTCCAGCATACCGGTCGGATCTTGGTTTTGTCTCCGTGAACGGATGCTTCTACATTCATTAGTGCGTATTTACCCACAATCCAATCTGGGTGGGGTTGAAGGGGATCAAGTCGCATCGGCCACCTCTTCTTCAGGATTTAGGAATAAAACCTGTGTTTCAATCCAATTTATAACCTTATCCAAACCTTCAACATCACGCATATTAGTAAAATAAAATGGCCTTTCTCCCCTCATTTTTTTTGAGTCTCTATCCATAACTGAGAGATCTGCACCTACATGAGGTGCTAAGTCAATTTTATTGATTACTAACAATGGAGATTTAGTTATACCAGGGCCTCCCTTTCTCGGAATCTTATCGCCTTCAGCAACGTCTATAACGTAAATGTGACTGTCCACAAGCTCAGGGCTAAAGGTTGCAGCAAGATTATCACCTCCACTTTCTAGGAAAACGATATCCAAATCTGGAAAACGTTTTGATACTTCTTCAATAGCATGAGAATTCATAGAAACATCTTCTCTTATTGCGGTATGTGGACAACCTCCAGTTTCAACGCCTATTACTCTCTCAGGGTCAATAGCACCACTTCGTGATACAAATTCTGCATCTTCTTTTGTAAAAATATCATTAGTTATAGCTGCAACTGAATGCTTTTTACGCATAACATTGCATAGAGCTACTAATAGTGCTGTTTTACCTGAACCTACAGGGCCGCCTATTCCAATCCTAACTGGTCTGCGCATTGCTCTCTCCTAGAATTTTATTCAATTTATACTTTTATTATGACATACAAAGACGAGAATAGAGCCTCTCATGTTCCATCGCTGCCAAATCTAAACCAAAGGTTGAAGAACTGAGATTTTCTCTATTTGCGGCCATTGCTATTTCTGCGGCTTCTATAAACATTGGGGCCGCTTGACGAATAAGGTTTTGGCTTTCAACTTGTCCTAATGGAATTATACGCGAACCAACACCGATCAAATTTGAAAAACTAGACTGTAAGAATGCTAGTACACTGTCATATTCATTTATGTCTAAGGCAGCTGACCCAATACCAAAGACAACTGCTTGATGTCCACTACAGGCCTGCTTTTTAACAGCCTCGGCATACGGCACTAAAGCATTAAGTTTGAAGATGTCCTGAAGACTAGAAAGCATTGCCAAACCTGTCTTCACTGAAGCCTCCCTAATTTCTCTTGCTGTTTTAAGAGCACCAACCTGCTCATCTAAATATATTAGTTCTTCTAAATTGTTCTGAATCATTGCACGATGCGATAATGCCATTCCAGCACCATCTGATTTTGCTAGGCCATATATTAGCCAATCAAAACAGTGTTCTCCAAAAGAACTCGCATCATGAATAGAGCCATCATTGATAAGCGTTTCAAAACCATATGAATGGTTAAAAGCACCAGTTGGAAATGACGAATTAGCAATCTGCAATAAATTAAGAATAGCAGAATTAGATGAGTTTGATGGTTTTATATCAATGCTCATGGGAATGAACACCCCACGCACCTACCCTCCTACCGGAGAAAGGAATTTTCTTCTGAGAATAGCTTATATCAAGCTTTGACAGAATATCAGCAACCATAGGATCAACAGGAGTTAGCATTGCATCATCTGTGAACCTTACTGGCCTGTGTAAGTTTCCAAGCTGAAAACCGGCAATTGCCCAATCAATAGAAGAGTTTGGCTGAACTATAAATAGGTTTTCTGGTGCAGCATTAACTATAACTAAAACTTTTGCATCAATTAATAAAATATCACCGTCATCAAGCTCTTCCCCCCTAGGTAAGGATATTCTTAGATTTCTTCCCTCTTCGCTGGATATAATCATATGGGGACTAGTACGTTGATCAGATGTTAGTAGTACAGGATCCTTTTGGAATGTATTATCACCAAACTGGTTAATATTTCCCACTATTTCAGTAATCACATCCATAATAAATCAGTATTAGCTAAACTCTTACCGGAAATAAAATAGCTGCCCCAACGGTAGCGTTTTTGCTGGCTCTACAGTTGCGCGTTCTCCATCTACGTAGACATTGTAGGTTTCAGGATCTATCTGAATATCGGGCATAGCATTGTTATGAATCATGTCACGTTTTGATATTGTTCGACAACGGGTTATAGGAACTAATGTCTGGTGACTAAGAAGCTTATCTTCAAGACCATCCTCTATCGCTGCTTTAGTGACAAAAGAGTAACTTGTTCTTTGTGGATTGGCACCAAGTGATCCATATTGTGGTCTATATTTTAGTGGTTGGCCAGTCATAAGCGATCCTGCAGGATCACCCATCACAGAATGTGAAATAAACCCTCCTTTTAAAGTAACTTCGGGTTTAGCAATAAAAAATTCTGGGCGCCAAAACACTAAATCAGCAAGTTTTCCTGGTGTAATTGACCCAACATATGAATCAACCCCAAAGGTAATTGCTGAATTTATTGTAACCTTTGCCAAATAACGCTTTATTCTGAAATTATCATTAGCCTTACCATCCTCTGGAAGACGACCAAATCTGACTTTATTGACTGCAGCCAGCTGGAAAGATCTTTGAGCGCTCTCAGCTGCCCGGCCTACTCCCTGACTATCCGAACCAATCATACTAATTGCCCCAAGGTCATGAAGTACATCTTCAGCTCGCATTGTCTCTGCTCTGGCTCTTCCTTGAATAAACGCTATATCAGTTGGTACTTCTTTATTTAAGTTATGGCAGGTAATTAACATATCAATCTCTTCATCATACGTATTTATTGAGAAGGGATTAGTCGGATTTGTAGAACTTGGAAGGAGATTAGGTTCACTTGCACATCGCATAATATCTGGAGCGTTTCCACCACCCGCACCCTCAGCGTGGTAGATATGCATTACTCTTCCATTAATTGCCGCTACGGTGTCTTCGTAATAACCCGTTTCATTTAATGTATCGGCATGTATCTGAACTTGGAAATCGTATTCATCAGCCAGATCCATAGTTGTTTCTATTGCAGCAGGAGAAGAAGACCAGTCTTCATGTATTTTTAAACCTGTTGCACCAGCCAAGATTTGTTCAATCAATGACCCCTTTGTCGCGGCATTACCTTTTCCAAAATTTCCAAAATTTAGAGGTATATCTGCCATTGCCTCCAACATTCTGTGAAGATTAAATACACCAGGACATTCGATGCCTACAGTTTTTGGACCTGACCCTCCACCAATAACTGTAGTAACACCTGCATTTTGATATTCATAAAGCTGTTGAACAGAATCAAAATGTGGATGAATATCCAAAAGACCTGGTGTTACAATCATTCCTTCCACAGACAGTATATCTGTATTTGGAGAGACAATAAGACCCGGTGTTATATTCATAGTATCTGGATTACCAGATTTACCTATCCCAACTATTTTTCCATTTAGTATGCCTATATCACCTTTTACAACTCCAAGAATAGGGTCTATAATTATGGCGTTAGTCACCACCATATCCAAAGCACCATCGCTTTGTTTCCATTTTGATGCTTGACCCATACCATCGCGAATGGTCTTGCCTCCGCCAAATACAAGCTCATCACCATAAGTGGTATAATCGTGTTCGATTTCAGCAACTAATCCTGTGTCAGCCAAATGAATTTTATCGCCAGTAGTTGGGCCGTATTGTGCTGCATAATCTGGACGCTTGATATCAATACTCATAATCGAAGTTTCCTCGGGCGTTAATCAATATCTAATTCGCAGAAAACAACCTATTAAAGTTGTTCATTTTTTATTTCCAAACCGCTTGTCTGCGGGTTCAATCACTTTAAACCTTTCCCCCTCAAAGCAGTAACCTTCTTCTCGCAAGCGACGCATGGTTCGGTCTTTAATTATTTCTGATCTCGTCGTGCCATTCGTCATATTATTCATTCCGTATGCGACTTGGCGACCAGCAAATTCAGTAACTTGCACTTTCCGACTTTGACCTGGTTCGAAGCGAATAGCTGATCCGCTTGCAATATCTAAGTGCATGCCGAAAGCTGCTTCACGATCAAACGCCATAGCTCTATTACACTCAGCTAGGTGATAATGAGCCCCGATTTGTATTGGTCGATCCCCAGTATTTACCATAACCAAAGTGGCTGTTGCCCGCCCCTCATTAATTGTTATGTCACCTTTTGCAAATTCTATCATCCCGCACTTTTCGGGTTCGCCCACATCAAAAGCCTCAGCTGGAATAACTGATTTTGGTATTGGTGGTGGGGACCATTTTTTTTGCGACATTACATTTAGTCCTCTGAGTTAATCACGAATGGGATTAGTTACTGTGACCAGTTTTGTGCCATCTGGAAAGAGTGCCTCAACTTGGATAATTTTCATCATTCCCTGAACACCATCCATCACGTCTTTACTTTTAAGAATTGTTGCACCGTACTCCATTAAGTCGGGCAACATTGGGATACTTCCCTCTCTGGCTCGCTCAAGAATTTCATCACATATGAGAGCCACAGCTTCCGGATAATTAAGCTTAATACCTCTATCTAGCCTTCGTCTCGCCATTTCTGCAGCGGCCCAAAGTTGGATGCGTTCTTCTTCCCGTACAGTTAAATGCATCTACAACACCTCATACATTCCAAATA